>ERZ1023658.428-NODE-428-length-11986-cov-14.779901_pt1 | contig 11986 bp, 9 predicted proteins | sample MGYA00380339_ERZ1023658 | MGnify/ENA primary metagenome ERZ1023658 (study PRJEB33179, sample SAMN07448981) | human gut metagenome | biome: Human-gut; feature: Human associated habitat; material: Faeces | host: Homo sapiens | place: India: Bhopal | collected... | reverse complement strand
AATTGAAAAGAATATATTATTAACAAAAATATATTGTAAAATATATAAATAAAAATAATTTTTATATGTGGTGAATGGAGATTCAGAAGAGAAAAAGAATATAATAGTTTTTTTAGAAAGTGTGACATATTAACAATGACAGGTACTATGATTGCTTTTTTAGGAATAGTTTGTGCCTTTAAAGCACATTTTACCATAGCAGCTTTTTGTATTCTATTATGTGGTATATGTGATTTGTTTGATGGAACATTAGCAAGAAAATAAAAATAAAGAAAATTCTTAAAAGTAAATTTGTTAAATATGTTATAATAGCATCTCTAACAACACTAATAAATATTTTTGTGTACCTAGGAAGTTATCGCATAATCATTAAAAACATTATCATTAGTAACGTAATTGCTTATGCCTCATCCATCTCTTTATCATTTATTTTAAATAAAAAAGTAGTATATAAATGTAAGAGAAAAAAATATAAAAAGCAAATACCATTATTTTTAGGAAGTAAAGTATTATCATTTTTTATTGATTCTCTGGTATTATTGTGTCTAGATAAATATTTTAATTTAGCTTCAATATTGGAAAAGTTAATTGCTAATGCGTCAACCACGCTTTCAAATTATTTTATATGTGACAAAATTATCTTCAAAGAAGAAAAGACTATTTTATCAAACTAAAAATAGTCTTTTAATATTAGTAAAATACTGTATGCTTGTTTGACTATTGTCTTTTTCTTATGCTATAATTGAAAGTAGCTAGTAACATGAAAATATCTTTACTAGTAAAGGAGTCTAGAAGAAATGAATACATTAAAAAATATATGGGCCAATTTTAAAAAATATCAATTTCTAATGAGTCAACTTATTTCAAGAGATTTTAAAGTGAAATATAAACGCTCTGTCTTAGGAATTGTTTGGAGTTTACTATATCCAATACTAATGATGACAGTAATGGCTTTAGTATTCTCACAAATGTTTAAATTCAAAGTAGAGGGTATAAATTATTTAGTATATTTAATGATTGGTATCGTTATGTTTAACTATTTTAGTGAAGCAACAAATACGGCAATGACTTCCATAGTGTCTAATTTTTCACTAATAAACAAAGTCTATATACCTAAGTATATTTTTCCAATTTCAAAATGTATATTTGTGGGAATTAATTTTGTTTTAACATTGATACCCTTATTTTTACTAATAATAATTACACAGTTTGGTTTGGGACAGTATCCAGCAAGTATAAATTGGTATTATATCTTATTACCATACATTTTTGCATGCCTATTTTTATTCTCAGCTGGAATTGGTTTATTACTATCATGTATCTCTGTATTCTTAAGAGATATAATCTACATCTATGGAATAATCATAACAATTTGGAACTACTTTACTCCTGTATTCTATAGTCTTGAAATATTACCAACTCACTTACAAACAATATTTAAATTTAATCCATTATATCAATTTATAAATAGTGCCCGAGAAATAGTTCTATATGGCCATTGTCCAAGTATTGCGACACTAATAATCATTGGCTTAATCGGTATAGGTACTTTGTTGCTTGGCAGTGTTGTCTTTAAAAAGAATCAAGACAAATTTATATATTATATTTAATGAAGGTGGGATAGATAATGATAAAAGTAGAACATGTATCCATGAAGTTTAACCTTGGTATCGAAAAAAATTATTCAATGAAAGAAGCTTTCATTGCTATGTTTGATAAGAGAAGAAGACAAAAGCCAACAGAGTTTTGGGCTTTAGATGATTTAACGTTCAATGTAAAAAAAGGTGAGGTTGTAGGCCTGATTGGTAGTAATGGTGCTGGTAAATCAACATTATTAAAAGTTGTATCTGGCGTAATGAAGCCAACTAAAGGAAAAATTGAAGTAAGCGGAGTAATCTCACCAATGATTGAATTAGGAGCTGGTTTCGATCTTGAGTTAACCGCAAGAGAAAATATATATTTGAATGGTGCCATTTTAGGATATTCAAAAGAATTCCTAGAGGAAAAGTTTGATGACATCGTAAAATTTTCTGAATTAGAAGATTTCCTAGATGTTCCTGTAAAAAACTTTTCTTCAGGAATGACAGCCAAACTGGCATTTTCAATTGCAACAGTAGTAAATCCTGAGGTTCTAATAGTTGATGAAATACTATCAGTAGGAGACATTAAGTTTCAAGAAAAAAGTAAAGGTAAAATGTTAGAAATGATAAAAGGTGGAACTACTGTATTATATGTATCACATTCTCTAGAATCAATAAAAGATTTATGTGATAGAGTTATCTGGATTGAACATGGAAAATTAATAAAAATGGGTAATGCTAAAGAAGTATGTGATGAATACTATAAAAAACAAATGGGTAAATAAAGGAGATAAGAAATATGAGTATATTTAAAGACAAGGTATTATTAATTACCGGTGGAACTGGATCATTTGGAAATGCAGTTTTAAAAAGATTTATTGACACAGATATTAAGGAAATAAGAATTTTCTCTAGAGATGAGAAAAAACAAGAAGATATGCGTATAGCCTATAAAAATGATAAGATAAAATTTTATATAGGTGATGTTAGAAATTATAGAAGCATTGAAGATGCTATGGATGGAGTTGACTATGTTTTTCACGCTGCAGCTTTAAAACAAGTTCCATCATGCGAATTTTTCCCAATTGAAGCAGTAGAAACAAATGTCTTAGGAGCTAATAACGTTATAGAAGCAGCTATCAATCACAACGTTAAAAAAGTAATTGTACTAAGTACTGATAAAGCAGCTTATCCAATTAATGCAATGGGAATGAGTAAAGCCTTAATGGAAAAGGTTGCAATTGCTAAAGGAAGAAATTTAGAAAAGGGTAAAACCGTAATTTGCCGTACTAGATATGGTAACGTTATGGCAAGTAGAGGAAGTGTTATTCCATTATTCTGTCAACAAATTGCAGAAGGAAAGTCAATAACTGTAACAAATCCAGAAATGACAAGATTCATGATGACTTTAGAGGATGCTGTTGATTTAGTAATCTATGCCTTCGAACATGGTGAACAAGGAGACTTATTTGTACAAAAAGCTCCAGCAGCAACTATTGAAGTATTGGCAGATGCTATTAAAGAGTTAAAACATAGTGATGTAAAAACAAACATAATCGGTACAAGACATGGTGAAAAGCTATATGAAGTATTAGTAACAAAAGAAGAAATGGTAAATGCTGAAGATTTAGGTGGATATTATAGAATACCAGCCGATAATAGAAATTTAAACTATCAAAAATATGAAAATGTTGGAAATAAAGATTTAGAAACTATCGAAGAATATAATTCCCATAATACAAAAAGACTTGATGTTGAAGGAATGAAAGAATTACTATTAAAATTAGATTTATTTAAAGAGGATAAATAAAATGAAAAAGGTATTAGTAATAGGCTCTACTGGTATGTTAGGACACGTTGTAAAAAAATATCTAATTGATAAGAAATATGATGTTTATGAAACAACAAGAAACCAAACTAATAAATATTATTTTGATGCTCTAGAGAATATTAAAAAAATAGAAGAGATTATAGATAGTATTAAACCAGATTTTGTTGTAAACTGTATTGGCATTTTAAATAAAAAGGCCGAGGATTATCCAAGTCAAGCCATTTTAGTAAATAGTTATTTTCCACATTACTTAGATGAAATGTCTGAAAAGTATAATTATAAACTTATTCATATAAGTACAGACTGTGTCTTTTCTGGTCATGATGGGGGAAGTTACAAAGAAGATAGTCCTAAAACAGCAACTACTGTATATGGTACTAGTAAAGCTTTAGGTGAAATAAACAACAATCGTTCCCTAACATTAAGAACCTCAATTATTGGACCAGATACTAATCCTAATGGAATAGGTTTATTCGAATGGTTTATGAAACAAAAAGATGAAGTACACGGTTTTAGAAAAGCCTTTTGGTCAGGAGTAACAACTATTGAACTAGCAAAGCAAATAGAGATAGCTATGAATTCTAATTTGACTGGTTTATATCATGTTACAAATGGTCAAAAGATAAGTAAATATGACTTATTAACAATCATAAAAGATGTTTTTAATAAAGATATTAAAATAATTCCTGATGATAATTATGCTTGTGATAAAAGTCTAGTGGTAACAAGAGAAGACTATAAGTTTAATATACCAAGTTATCATCAAATGATTGTAGAAATGAAAGAATGGATAGAGAACAATAAAGATATATACGGAGGATTTTAGTATGAGAGTAATGACAATAGTTGGCACTAGACCAGAAATAATCAAATTGGCCTGTGTTATTAAAGAATTAGATAAATACACAGATCATATTCTTGTTCATACTGGACAAAATTACGATTATGAATTAAATCAAGTGTTCTTTGAAGATCTAGATTTAAGAGAGCCTGATGTTTATATGAATGCTGCTGGTGAAAATGCTGCTGAAACAATTGCAAATGTAATTGCTAAGTCAGATAAATTATTTAAAGAATATAAGCCAGATGCTGTATTACTATATGGTGATACAAATTCATGCTTAGCAGTAATATCTGCTAAGAGAAATAAAATTCCTGTATTCCATATGGAAGCTGGAAACAGATGCTTTGATGAAAGAGTACCAGAAGAACTAAATAGAAAAGTACTTGATCATTTAAGTGACATAAATATGACTTTAACAGAGCATGCAAGAAGATACTTAATTGCTGAAGGTATAAGACCAGAAACAATTATTAAAACAGGATCAAGTATGCAAGAAGTATTCAATATGAATAAAGAAAAAATTGCTCAAAGTGACGTTTTGGAAAGACTAGGACTAAAAGAAAAAGAATACTTTGTTCTAAGTGCTCATAGAGAAGAAAATGTTGATAATGAAAAGAACTTTATTAATTTATTAAACTCTATAAATAAAGTGGCTGAAGTATATAAAATACCAATAGTTTTTAGTGCTCATCCTAGAACAAGAAAAAAGATTGAAACAATGAACTTCAAATTTAACGATTTAGTAAAATACATGAAACCATTAGGTTTTAACGACTACAATAAGCTACAACAAAATGCTTTTTGTGTAATTTCTGACAGTGGAACTATAACTGAGGAATCTTCATTATTAGGCTTCCCAGCTATCACAATACGTCAAGCTCATGAACGTCCTGAAGGAATGGACGAAGGAACTCTAATAATGTCTGGAGTAGAAGAACAAGGGATTTTAGATGCAATAAAAGTCGTTACTGACCAAAATGTTAAGATGAATCCAGTAGCGGATTATCAGGCCCCACATTTAGCAAGTAAAGTTGTGAGAATTATTTTAAGCTACACAGATTATATTAACAGAACAGTTTGGAAAAGATACTAAATAAACAATAAACTATAGGGTGGTGTTAGTATGAATAGGATAAAGATTTTAGAAGTTAACAATATAGATTTAGCGGGTAGAAGATTTAATGGTTATAACATGCTTAATGAACTATCAAATAAAGATTTTGATATTAAACAAGCCGTTATAATTAAACAATCAGATAATGACAATGTTATAAAAATATTAAATAATGAACGATTACTAAGTCAGTATTATCATTTGTTTGAAATAGAGGAAGCCTTGTCAATTCATAATATCTTTTCCATTACAGCCCCAGCCTTATACGATATGGAAGAATATAAAGAGGCCGATATTGTGCATCTTCATATGTTTCATAATACAAAATTATCATTATATGATTTAAAGAAGATAGCCAAGGAGAAAAGGGTCGTTTTATCCTTACATGATCCTTGGTTTTTTACAGGACGTTGCGTTCATTTTTATGAATGTGACTCATGGAAAAAAGGATGCAAAAATTGTCAAAACTTAAATACTTTATTCCCACTAAAGAAAGATAATTGTAATGCCTTATGGAATTTAAAAAAATACGTTTTTAATAATAGTGACATAAATATAATAGTTTCAAGTCCATGGATGAAAAATCTAGTAGAAGAAAGTCCTATAACCAAGCATCAAAAAAATGTAAGTTTAATACCATTTGGAATTGATTGGAAAAAGTTTAGTGGTGTAACTAGAAAAGAGGCAAGAACTCATTATAATTTTAATGAAGATGATGTTGTCTTATTTTTAAGAGCACAAGATGAGTTTAAAGGTACAAACTATGTACTAGAAGCTTTAAAAAATTTAAATACGAAGAAGAATATAGTAGTATTAACCTGTTCTAGTAAGGGAAAATTAGATGAAGTAAAAAATAAATACAAAGTTATTGATTTAGGTGAAATAAAAGATGCTGAAATGCTTATGGCAATGAATGCCTGTGATATATTTTTAATGCCTTCAATTGGCGAAAGCTTTGGAATGATGGCAATAGAAGCAATGTCTTGCAAAAAGCCAGTAATAGTATTTAATAATACTGCACTTCCTTCTGTAACACATGCTCCAGACTGTGGCTATCTTGTAAAAAATAAAGACGCCAAAGATTTGGAAAAAGCCATAAAATATTTAGTAGAACATGAAGAAGAAAGAAAACGAAGAGGTAAACTAGGTTTAGAAATAGTTAAGAAAGAATATGACTTAAATACCTATAATAAAAAGTTAAGCACATTATATAAAGAAGTTAACAAAAGTAAAAAAACAGATTCCAATTTAAAAGAAAGGGCTAGTAAACAAGATATCAAAAATATCAATAAAATAAAATGTCTGCTAAATTATGTAACTGAGAAAACATTCTATGGCAATAAAAAAATAGGAAAAAACTTACTATATAAAGTTGATGAAAAATATGATGTTCTAAATGAAAAAATTACTTTTGATAATATTGATGCAGAAAACTTAATAGAAGATTATAATAAAAAAGTGTATGAATTGTTAAAGAATAATCAAATAAATACAAACTCAAAGTTTAAAAAAGGGTTATACTTGCTTAAAAGAAATCCAAAGGAATTAATGAAAATAATTTATAAAAAAATTTTTAGAGAGTAAGGTATTAATATGAAAAAAATAACTGAAAATTGTAGTGTATGTACAGCCTGTGTTTCTAAATGTCCTAAAAGTGCTATAAGTATTAGCAAAAAAATATATAATGAAATAAAAGTAAATAATCAATGTATAGATTGTAATATTTGTAAAGATAATTGTCCTGGAAACAAAGAGAAAAAGAAAAATAGCCCAATCTTTAAAGTGGCTAGAATAAAAAGTCCTGTCAACATAAATAAAAGTACTTCAGGCGGCTTATTTGGTGAAATAGCTAGATACGTTTTAAAACACTCTGGTGTAGTTTATGGTGCTGCCTTCTCCGACAACTTCCATAGTGTAAAACATATAAGAAGTACTAATAGCGTTGATTTAAATAAAATTTTAAAAAGTAAATATGTACGTAGTAACATAAATAATAGTTATTTATTAGCTGAAAAAGATCTAAAAAAAGGAAAAATAGTATTGTTTTCAGGTACTCCATGTCAAATAGCAGGTTTAAAATGCTTTCTTAAAAAAGATTATTCAAATCTAATAACTATTGATATTATTTGTCATGGAACTCCTTCTGAAAAAATTTGGTCTAAGTATTTAACTTCCCTAGAAACAAAATTTCAATCCAAAGCCAAATCTGTCGATTTTAGATATCTTAATGAAAAAGAACCAGCAAAAATCTTTCTTGTGGAATTTAAAAATGGTAAAAAATACAATGAAGTCTTATATAATACAACATATGGAAAAGCATTTTTTACTGGACTTATAGATTATCCAAGCTGTAGTAATTGCCAATTTAAAGCATTTAATAACTATAGTGATATAACACTAGGTGATGCTTGGGGTTATGAAAATCCTGAGTATAAGCATAAAAATTCTCTAGTAATGTTAAACACTTCAAATGGTAAAGCTATCTATAATAAGATAAAAGCTAAACTAATTGAGTTTGATGACTTTGATACGGAAAAATTATTGAACTCAAATTACCCAATTCTTTACCCAACAAACAGTCATTATAATAGAAATAAAATAGAAAAATTGAGTAATAATATAAACAACCAATTAAGTTATTGGCAACAAGAAAAAAATGGTTTAAAAAAGGATAAAAATGGTGTTGGAATAATTAATTTTCATTATGAGAACTATAACTATGGAGCTAATTTAGTTGCTTATTCTCTAAGTGAAGCAGTTAAAAAGTTAGGCTTTAATCCTTATATAATAGATTTTGATCCATTTCCAGAATTTAATCCTTTAGAAAGATATAGAACAATAGAGTTTCTAAACTTCCGTAAAAAATATTTAAATATGACACCAAAATTCAGTAGTAAAGATGAGTTAAATATTTTGAATGACTACTTAGATATGTATATTACTGGTAGTGATCAAGTTTGGCGTAAACAAATAACAAGATCAAACATGACAACTTATTTTTTAGATTTTGCCAAGAATAAAAACAAAGTATCTTATGCAGCTAGTTTTGGTACCGATGATTTTGAAGGAACAGAAGAAGAATTAGAAGAATGCAAATGTCTACTTAGGACATTTTATAATATTTCAGTACGCGAAGAAACTGGTCAAAAAATACTTTCAAATAAATTTAATCAAGACTCAAGTCTTGTTCTTGATCCAACACTATTGCTAAAAAAAGAAGAATATGAAAAATTAATAACTGAAACATATGACGAAAAAATAGATGTTGCCGTTTATTTTGTTATGGATCATGAAAATATAATTTTAAATGACAAAAACTTTAACAGACTATTCCCTAAGAAAAAAATAGTTAACATCAAAGGTAATCCAGAAACTTTAGGAACAACAACTATCTTTAAATATAATAGTATTTCTAAATGGTTAGATGGAATTAGAAAATGCGAATACTTAGTAACAGATTCATACCATGGTGTAATATTGGGAACAATATTTCATAAGAAAATAATTTGTATAGGTAAAAAGAGTAAAGCTCTAAGTAGATTTAAAACACTTTTTAAAAATTTAGGTGGAAACCTAGAGTCTATCAATTTTAGTAGTTTAAGCAGTGTAAAAAGCCCTGAAATAGTCATTAATTATGAAGAAATAGATAAAAACATTGAAAAACTAAAAGAGAGTTCTTTTGACTTTTTAAAAGATAACATAGGTTCCAACAAAGTAAAAGTAGATATTGATTATGAAAAATTGTTTCTTCAAAATAAAATATTAAAGGAACAGATAAAAGAACTAAATATTAAATATGAAGATGCCATAGAAGAAAAAAATAAAATATTAAATTCTAAGAGTTGGCGCTTAACAGAAATATTAAGAAAGATAAAACGTATTATGAGGAGATGTAAAAGTGAATAATAAGGTAAGCATAATAATTCCAGTATATAATGGTGAAAACTATATAAGAGAATCTATAAATTCTGCTTTGAATCAGACTTATAAAAATATTGAAATTGTAGTTGTTAACGATGGTTCAAAGGACAATACTGATGAAATATGTAAAAGCTTTGGTAAAAAAATAAAATATATAAAGAAAGAAAATGGTGGAGTAGCAACAGCTTTAAATACAGGAATTAAAGCAGCAAAGGGACAATATATTGCTTGGTTAAGTCATGATGATTTGTATAAAGAAAATAGAATTGAAAAAGGAATAGAAGCCCTAAGTAAACAAAAAAATAAAGACACAATTATTTTTTCAAACTTTGAATTAATTGATTCTAAAGGAAAAGTATATTCTAGAACCCATTTTTTAAGTGATATTTCTAGGGAAAAACTATGTCAAGGATTTTATCCTGTCGTATGTGCTGCTATTAATGGATGTACAACATTGATAAATAAAAACTGTTTCAAAAAAGTAGGTTTGTTTGATGAGAACTTAAGAACTTCACAAGATTATGATATGTGGTTAAAATTACTTAAAATATATCCATCATATTGCCTAGATGAACCATTAGTACAATATAGAATCCATCCTGGACAAGATACTATTAAAAATCCATTAACAATAAAGGAATCAAATGAAATCTGGAAAAGAATAATAAATGATTTAAAACCTGATATTATTAGTTCATGGAATTTAAACCCAACTCAAGTATATTTTGAACTATATAATAGAATGAGTTCTTCACACTATGAAGAAGCCGCAGAAGAAGCCTTGAAAAAAGTAAAAGAAAGTTACAAACAAAAGACCCCAGTATTATCAATTATGATGCCATGTTATAATGCTGAAAATTATTTAAAAGAAGCAATTGATTCCATTTTAAATCAAACTTATTATGATTTTGAATTGCTAGTTGTAGATGATGCTTCTACTGATACATCAAAAACAATAATAAAAGAATATGAAAAAAAAGATAGTCGTGTTCACTACTTAAAAAATGAATTTAAAAAAGGAGTATCAGGAGCTCTAAATACCGCTATAAAAAACGCCAAAGGAAAATTTATCGCAAGACAAGATGCCGATGATGTATCTGATAAAGACCGATTAAAAATACAAATAAAATGCTTGGAAGATAATAGTAATTTAGGTTATTGTGCTGTAAATATTAATTTTTTAGATAAAAATTCCAATATCATAAAAGAAAATATATACAAAAGTCCTATTGGCCCTATTGAATATGAAGCAGCCTTTGTAAATCCAGTTCCAAATGGAACATTGATATATAGAAAAGAACTAATAGATAAATATAAACTTGAATTCGTTTATCAAAAAACAGCTGAAGATTATGAATTCTTCTTACAATACATTTATAACTCAAAATTACCCGGTAAATTTATAGAAAATTCACTATATAATTATAGGGTATTAGAAGATAGTCTCTATCATTCAAATTTAGAAAAGTCAATTGAATATGGAGAAAAGTCAGCAATGAATTATTATAATAAAGTTACTGGAACAACAATAAAAAAAGAAAAGTTTGATCTTGTAAGTCTCTTTAATGGTTATAGTTTTGAAACGGATTATAATGAAATTGCCAAAATCTATTATAATGCCTTACCAAAATTCCAAAAATATTTTAATTGGAATGATGATGAATGTTTTAAAGTTATTGAATACATAATGGAACAAAAGGTTATATATCATGAAAATACAAAACCATATAAAGAAACAATAAAAGGTAAAATTAAATATCAACTAGATGAAAAAGGTTTTTTAGGAGCAATGAAATGGATGTTATGTTATCCAACCAAAGTACCTAGAAAAATATTAAATAAGATTAGTAAAAAAGGAAGATAGAAATATGAGTAAAAATGATCCCAAAGTAAGTATAATAATACCCGTATATAATGGTGCTGATTACATGAAATATGCCATTGATAGTGCTCTAAGTCAAACTTATAAAAACATTGAAGTAATAGTTGTAAATGATGGAAGTAAAGATGATGGCAAAACAAAAAAGATTGCTAAAGAATATGGTAGTAAAATTAAATATTATGAAAAAGAAAATGGTGGGGTCTCAACTGCTTTAAATCTTGCTATTAAAAAGATGACTGGTGACTACTTTTCATGGCTAAGTCATGATGATGAATACTTTCCAACTAAAGTAGAAGAAGAAGTAAAGGCTTTAAAAAATACAACTAAAACTATTGCTATCAGTGATTTTTGTACAATAGATGAGCATGGTGTTTTTATGAGTAATATTACTTTTGAACATGAAAAAGTAGAAAGAAGTAGTTACTTTCCTCTATTTGAGGGAAAATTAAATGGTATAACACTTCTTATTCCAAAAGATGCTTTTAATAACTGTGGAAACTTTGATGAAAGTCTAAGATGTACTCAGGATTACGATTTATGGTACAAAATGCTAAACAAAGGTTACAAGTTAAAACATATTCCTAAAGTACTTGCAAAATCCCGTCAACATCGTAATCAAACTACTTATTTAAGTCCTAATACCAAACGTGAAGGAAATGAATTATGGATAAAGTTAGTGGATACTCTTCCTAAAAAAGAAAAAGAAAAACTATATGGAAGTGAATATAACTTCTATTTATATATGTTAGAAACAATGTACTGCGCTGGTGATGATCTAGCTTATAATCATTTAAAAGAACTACTTAATGAGAAA
>ERZ1023658.427-NODE-427-length-12003-cov-7.210495_pt1 | contig 12003 bp, 11 predicted proteins | sample MGYA00380339_ERZ1023658 | MGnify/ENA primary metagenome ERZ1023658 (study PRJEB33179, sample SAMN07448981) | human gut metagenome | biome: Human-gut; feature: Human associated habitat; material: Faeces | host: Homo sapiens | place: India: Bhopal | collected... | reverse complement strand
CGCAAATAAGGCAATAAAAACCCAGACGACGCAGCCCCCAAGAACCAGTGTCGACATAGATTTAAGCATTCCGGCCAAAGACTGAATATTTTGCTCTATCTTTTCCTTCGCTTTTTCTGATACAGTACCGAGCACCTGATCAAAATAAGGCATTCCTGAATAAAGACTGATATTTAATAGCTCATCTCCACCAAGCAATCCCGTTTTGAATGCATCACCATATCCCTGGCCTTTTGCCATATTATCCTGCATTTTCCGTATGTGTGATTTCAACCATCTATTAGCATTTTTCTCCATGATCACTAAGCAGTTGGCTAACGGTATTCTGTTTTTTATCATCAAAGACAGGTCGTTAAGGAGCACAGAGGCGACGAGCTTTTTGTAAATAGAAAACGGGACAATTCTATCCAGAAACCTGTTCCGTATATCTCCATGAAAGTTAAACATGACAAATCTGATAAAAATAACGGATAGTGTGAAAACTACCAGAATAGTTATCCATAATCCATTATACAGAGCCGTACCAAATTGATAAAGACTTTGAGTAACCCCAGGCCAACGAGAAACAGCCACAACCTTCTCAAAAGCAGGAAAAACTTTGACAGCGTAACCCGCGATTACAATAAGAGCTAATACCATCATGATTGATGGAAAAGTGACTGACTTTATTAACTGGCTTTTTAGCTTTTGTTGATAGTTTAATGTCAGAACCACACTGGAGAAACCTTCAGCAAGGCTACCGCTGTTTTCAGCAGCGGTAATCGCACTTAACTCCTCCATTGGAATAAGTGATTCAAACGATGCAGAAACAGAAGGACTGCTCTTCATCCGGTTCATAAGTATGTTCAGTTTTTTTATAAAAGACTTACCTAATAATGACTCCCCCTCTGAGCGTAATTTATTTATTGAATCATAAATAGGGAGTCCGGAATGAAGCATATCAGAACAAAACTGATACAGATAAACTCGCTGTTTTTTATTAAATTTTTTCAAGCAACACCTCCATATCAGTATCTGGTATTTGACCAAATTCCATCATGAACCAGCGATAACATGCTCTCTTCCGGAGAACATGCATGAATACTTTTTCTTTTATTGCAAATCCTTCAGAAATTCCCGGCGAGGTGAAACGTTTTTCTCTCCACACGGAATATACATTAAGCCATTGCTGATTAGCTAACGCTTCCAGCTCTGGGTGTGTAGGAATCAGATATTCCATTACAAGTTGACGAGATTTAACGCCTGTAAATCTGCAATTTACACATCCATCCTCATTTGCTTTGCATACATTAAAATCACGGCCAAGTATGGTAACGCTAAACTCTTTCTTGCAATCTTCACATAAAACAGGAATAAGTTTTTGACATTGCAAACCTGCTATAAAACCGGGAGTGGATAACTTGTCGCTACTGATACCCAAAGCCGCAAGCCGCTGTAACAAAGTTACAATATTCCCTGCATGAACTGTAGTGAAACAATAATGACCACTTTCTACTGCACCTGCAAGAGCATTAGATGATATGGGATCTCGAATTTCACCAACCATTAATACATCTGGATCACGTCTCAACGACGACTTAATTGCTGTGTGAAAACCGCCATTCTCGCCATCTAACACGGAACTTTGTTTTGCACCATAGATCTGATATTCAACAGGATCCTCGACAGTGAGAAAACACCCTTTATCGTCGTATCGATTAATTTGCATCCACTCCATCATATTCTTTAATGTGGTGGATTTTCCTGAGCCCGTAGTTCCTGCAATGAAATACACACCATAAGGATTACTCAGGATACGTTGTATATCTTTAATCTCTTCATCAGATACTCCCAATTTTGCGAGATCAGGATTAACAATGGTTGGCAAACCTGATGGAATGATACGTAACACACAGTGATAACACCCCTCTTCTTCACCGAAGATAGGATAATGCTCATATCTGAAACGATAACTACGATCATTTAGTGTATACAAAATATTAGCACTTTGTGCTATAGCTCGGTTCCACGTTGTATCACGAGTTGAAGCCTGAACGTTATACAAAACAAATATTAATTCATCACATTTCGACGAAAGCATCTGACTATCAAGGACAAGAACACCATTTATCCTTAACTCAACTTTTGCCATGACATCACCTCGGGTAATGTGAAGATCACTCGCCCCCCTGTTAACGGCATTTAAAAGCAGAGCCTCTAATTCCTGCTGGATAGAACTGGAGTTCAAATCGCGACGCTTGGCATTTTCAAGAGAAACATCTTCCAGAATCTGATAGAATAAATCATTATCAATAAGAGCAAGACCGGTCAGCTCAATTTTATGCACATGCTTTATATAGTTGATCTCAGACTGAATAATCATTGGAGATACATCAGTAGAATCCCTGAACATTAAATAAAAATGTTCCTGATATTTTCCAACAAGTAGTTCTTCCTCAACTATAAAAAAATGCCAGCGTTCATTTTTATAGGTATGACTATTAATCTCTTTTAGTATAACTGAGGCCACTATTTAACTTCCTTAAGAATAAACTTCGCCCCGCTATGTGATGTAAATTTATATTTATTTCCGTTATTAGCAATAAATGTCTCTGATGGATGATAAAGATTTACTTTATCACCATCCTTAACAAGGATACGGGATAATCCTGCCACTTCAGATACAAGAACTATTGCAGGAGCTTGTACAACACTTACAGGTTTTCCATCATTTTTCTGTTCGAGTGATGCAGACTGTGATGGTTGTAATACAGGCTGACTTTCGGATTTTAATTTATTCAACTCAAGACGTAATTTTTCCAGCGCCAGCTCATTACTTAGCTGCTTTCTTTGAGTCTCAAAATTCAAATCGTCTTCCAGCATCTGAATGATTTGTTCTTGCCCGGTACTTGTTACTAACTCTGTCTTTTTAGTTGATTGATCAGCAGATACACTGCCACAAACAGTAATACCAATAAATAAAATACCAGTGGAAAATTTTTTTGTTAAATAGTGCATATTAAGTTTCCAGAAATTTCTATACCGGATGATTTTTTCTTTTCAATTTTGTTTATGCGAAAAGACTCACTATAAGCCTGTCGCTTAAGGAATGCTGTGACAGCGAGGATATCATTATCCAATATAGCATTCCATTTTACACTTTTAAGAGCATATTTATTCTTAACCTCAGGAATCACATTTTCAATTGACTCAATGGAGGAAGCCGGATACCCAGACAAATTCAACTGAAATTTTTTATCTGTCATCAGTGAGTTGAAAGAACGAACATAATTAATAAGTTCACCGCAGTTTTCCGTATCAATGCTTTCTCTTGCTTCAAACCTTTTATGCAAGTCATCACTTTTAAGCGGAGATGACTTTATCTGATACTCAACACCTTTTGGTGAAATATTAGGTTTATAGTAATCTCCATGAAAATACAAATCCTGTATATTAAATATTTTTCCATCCTGAGACAGAAAACTAAATGCACATGTTGAAAGATCACATTTGTAGCTATCCAGCGAAAAACCAGCCAATTTCACTGGTAAACTACTTTGACTTACAGCTACAATAATATCAACAACTTTCTCAGGAGAAGCCCCGTCAAGAATATCCTTATAATAATCGTTGACTTTCTTTATTTTTGCAGCCAGTTCCTGTTGTTTTTTTAATCTCTCAGATTCTTCTGATGCTTCTTTTTTGTCCAGATAAAACCATACACCGCCTGCACCGATGCTAAGTAAAGCAAAAGACAGTAAGCCTATTACAGCGTATGATTGCCTCTGAATTTTCGTGAGATAACTCTTCCAGTTGAAATTAGCTATATTCATATTATGTTACCAGAAAAGATTTAAGCGCAATGTAGAATAACAAAAGGAAAACAATCCCCGTCATAGACATAACACTTAAATATGTTATTTTTTTCTTCTTTATCTTCTGTTTATGAAGAGTATTTGCTTCTAACACCTCATCAATATGCGCAGCAGTAAGACAAATCCATGTTAACGAACTGTAATCATCCGATAAGAAAAATTGACGATGTTTTTCAAAAAGAGCACTGTTTACGTAAATATCTGTTCCTTCTATAACCTCTCCATTTGATATCGCCAGAATATAGTTTTTATTTGTATCCTGGTTCGTATAATAAATACCATCACCATATATGTTTCGGATGTATAATGCAAACGGCTGACTGACAGAAGATGTAATGGCGCTGTATCCCGAGCATGTTTTTTTATCCTCGTTCAGATATTCAATACGTTTATAATGCTTATCCACAACACGGCGCCAGCTACGCTCTTTTGTATTTGTCATCTTTTTTGCGACATTTTCGGAGGATATCCAGATAACCTCTGTCGCAATTTCCTCTTCTTCTATTTGTTCTAAATTCATATTTAATTTGTTAAAACAGGAGCCCGATAGTAATCTATCCCGACCACCATAGCTATGGTATTATCACTATTTTCACGGTTGTATTCTCCACCGAATATCATAGCTCCTCTTGCATCATTTTCTTCTCCACCTTCATATTTCGCAACCATCATTAACGTCCCTGGTTTAAGAACAGAGGTATTAAACATTTCTGTCGTACTGACATTAGGTAGCTGAACAGATTCAAAGTTATCTATTGAGTTCAACGTTTTCTTTGTAAAGGCACTGGTTACTTCAATTGAACCATCAGACAATATTCTTGGTGTAAGAATGAAACTTGAACCAGTAATTACCTTATCCGTCTCAATTGTTGTATCAACAACAGAAGTTAACGAGTTAGTGGTCTGGGTCCTTCCAGAAATATAGTTCTGCGTCTGAGTCAGGTTAACCGGAACAGGAACATTATTTCTTGTAATAAATGTTCCGCTCTGCAATACATTTTTTCCTGTTAACTGATAAATAGCCTCAATTTTTCCGGATATATTAAAGTTTTTCTCTTGCTCTACAGGGACAATAAAATCCCGTCCAAATGATGCCCCACTTAAAGATGACAGCAGGCTTGTATCAATACCAATATTTGTACCTCCTTTAAGGTAGCTCAGATTGGCAGCGGCACCAAGTTTACGAACTTTCTTCTTATCAATTGTAAAAATCTTATAGGTTAGTACAAACTGTCGACTGTTATCTTCCTTATATTTTTTCAGTACATTATCCAGCATCCTGAACTCAGACGGACGTCCTATAAATGCCAGTACAGATGCATCTTTAATAATGTTATAGTTGCCACTTGAAATATACTGTTGTGCTAATTTATCGACGTCGTCCCAGAAACTGGATTCAAATTTAAGCTCTGATTTTCCCTTCACCCCCCCAGAAGTGGTCGCTTCATTCCCGGAAAGGTCGATACTTGTTTCAAACTTATTATTTTCCCCGTAGAAATCAAGTTTTATTGCATAGTTATCGTAATATGACACGTTAAGAATATTATTATCGTCAAGCTTTACACTAACATCATATAAAGCTGACATATATCGCATAAACTCATTAACCGTACCTTCAAAATTAACATTATGCAACTCTTCAATAATCTCTTCTTTATTCTTGCCCTGATATACCTCCTTTATTCTGTAAGAAATATTTGTCTGTGCTGCAACTGTAGCCATCACTGATTCAAGGCTCATCACCTCAAAACTTTTTATGGAAATTTTTTGCTCAAGTAAACGTTTTTTTTCTTCGCTATAGACAATCTTCTCACCGAGATACGGCGTTTTGTATTTAATAAAAGGAGATGCCTTAACATCATCAGCTTCGATGATATCAACATTTTCTGCCAGAAATTTTTCTGACGAAAACTTCTCATCAAATGATGAACATCCCTGCAAGGCCAGCAAAATCATAAGGACGGAGATCTTTAATTTCATTACAGTACCTGGTTAATCACTGAGATTCTACAACTAATACATTATTTCCGGAGTACAGTTTGACGACCAAACCATATTGTTCAGACGAAAACAACTCACCAAGTAGTCTTAAGACCTCTTCACTTGACTTGCCGTTAAATTGAACCTGTTTGTAAATGATGTAATCTTTTTTACTTTTCCATAGTAATTTGTAGCCTTTGTTTTCCGCCCATTTCTTCACTTCCTGACTGAGTAAAGCATTCTCATTGAGTGTAAGTAGACATCCACTATCTTTACTATAAATATCAGCCCGAGATTCTGAAGTATCAGACTTTACCTGCCGATCTATGCTGAATGGGCTTCTGGGGCCATTCATTTTATCAGGTGCAACTGGTGATGCCGCAGTTTCTAGAGATACTGATGCCAATAGAAAGATGATACCCCATGTTAATCTCATTATATTTTCTCCATTTGTTTAATTCTGCGGCCCTTCTGAACTGCACCAGGTTGTAATATTAACAGCCAGAAATTTCGGATTCAGGTAAACTGCTGTATTATTATCTGCAGGGTTAAAAATGCCCAAAGTCGCAGTTACATACCATTTATCTCCAATTTTATTGACCTGAATTGCCGCACCCGATAATTGCCCAAGTTTGCCCCCGTCTCTGTTTGATTCAGGGTTTCTGAAATCAGCATTGTATTTTCCATCATCTTCAGTATCTGCAACAATTGATGCAATAGATGCACTAAGCCGGGGATATAACGTTTGACCATCAGGAGCTACCGGGCAGTCCTGTACATTTAGTTCAATACGACCTTTTTCAGATGTAACATCAACTCCATAATTTCCTGGGTCATTAATTACAAGCTCTCCTCTGTCACTGTTACCAAATGCACGATAAATAGTATTAGGTATAGTACGATATATCTTCTTATTGTCGTTACCCTCATCCATTGAGGGTTCTTCTACTATTACATTAGCAAGTAAAGTCGCAGGATTTCCATCACCGTCGTTAAGTTTCAACAATGATTTCTCTTCATCATTTGAGTCCTTCCCGGAAACCTGAGTCAAACATAATTTACTGGTTCCATTTTCCATGTCCCAACAGATACCTGGCTCTTTATTCTCAGCCTTCAAACCACTCGTCAGAACCAGATTATTACCTGTATTATCTGCAGTAAGACATGGACCTGCCATTTTGCTGTCTATATTCCAGCACAATTTATCTGCACCTACCCTGCCATCTGCACGCAGGAACACTCCACTATTAGGATCAATACTGATCCGAAGCCCATAAGTTTTCGTTTTAACAAGCTTACCAAGACTCTCCGGTAGTTTACCTAATATCAGAGGCTCATTATCAACCTTCGTTAGCGACCAGCCACTTACTGATTGAGAACTGCGCTCAACAATATGCATATCTTTAAAAATGATCGAATGGTCTTCAGCTGCTTTTTCAAGATACTTTATATAATTTGTAAAGTGAAAAGTTTCACTATCAGATGTCTTGTCAAAATAAAGAACAAAATCCACACGCTCTATAGTGCTTCCAACGGAGTCATCCTTTCCGACAAAATCAATACGTTCTATACGTAAGTCGCTGTTGCTCAATACACTGGGCTCGTTACAAGGGATATAATCAGTTGTGAATTCATATTCACTTTGTCCACCTGTGTTCTTACAAGTTTTACGTGTAAAATATTTCCTGTCTTCACGCCAGTCGATTATCTCATCTGTTTTAGATGACATATCTTCATTCAGATCTTTATTTGTAACACGGCTAGTATATGGTTTTTTAGATTCATCACTATAAAGTGGGTTGATAATTTCCACCTCCTCACCGTTTTGTACCACCATGATTCTTTCTTCAGTTATAAACTTCAACATGCCGCTGATTTCTGTTATCAATGCGTTCGACACAATTTGCCGTCTGGCCTCGTTCGCTTCCTTCTCCTTGTATTTTATTACTGAAAGCATCGCTACCCCCATAATTGCAAGGGTAATAATCATTTCAAGAAGCGTGAAGCCTTTCATTTTCATAACAGAAGACCTAATATATGGGCATATTCGTATAAATTGAATATGCCCAAAAGTAAATTATTAACGGCTACCTAAAATAATTGAGTTGATAGTAGCGTTACAAGTTCCCAAGATTTTCTCTGCGGTCAATGTTTCCTGACCATTAGTTCCTAAACTGCGCAGAATATCACCATCTGCTTCCACGGTCATATCAACCCCGTCTGTAGTTAAAGAGTAGCTACCAGAAGCGGAAGTGCCTACCTTAACGTATTCCCAGTTATTCCCAACCTGCCCAAGGATAGAACGACATTGTTCCTGACTCAGACCATTAAGTTCAATTGCAAAACCTTTCAGAACCGCTGCAGCAGATGTACGAGCTCCCCCAATCCCCATAAAATCACCAGAGATATTATTTCGTCCCTCATCAGCGGTAAGTTTGCCAAGCTGAACCAGCTGGGCAATAGGTGCATTTTGGGTACTATCTTTGATATTATCTGCGGTTAGGCTCAAGGGATCTACATACTGAGGATACACACCGTCTCTTTGATAGGCATCTTTCATTGCAACACGAACAGTGTTTGTATTACTAACCAGTTCTGTTACTGTTCGCGAGTCAAAAGCGCGTTGAGCAAGAACTACTACACCTGCCGCAATCGTTCCGATGATGCCCAGTACGATAATAACTTCCAGAAGACTCATACCACGTTGTTTACGTAGCTCATGATATTTGGCAAGCTTTTTTCTTGCCTCTTCTTTCATTTTCTGTGTTTTGTTATAAACCGAAAGCATAAAAGCTCCTCCTGATGGATTATCTGCTGTTAGTAATAGTGTTAATTAAGCTAAAAAGATCATGAAACCATAGTATATATTCATCATAAACCAGTGGATTGAACCACGAGAGAGCCATGACATATGACAAACCCAGTACAAACCCACAACCAGTCTTACCGAAATAAGACATATGCTTAAGATGTTTCATTAGCAAGTTTCTTCATGGGAACATTACTAATGCAGGTAGTATATTGACAGAACACGCTTCACTGATACCTACAGAAGCGCATTTGTTATAAAATTAAGACCAAACGTTTCAGGTTATTTCCGCTTGATATTCTGATAATGATGACGTACTTTTGAGGTATACTGATGTCGCCGTAGATCCTGACGGTGTGATTTAGAAAAGCCCGCATTATATGCCCCCACAGCGTCCCAGTTATATCCCAGCCGGTTAACTGCCAGTCTCAGAAAATAAGCACCTGTATAGATATTCAAACAAGGATCCAGAAGCATCTCTGGAGTTATACTGAATTTCTTCAGATGCGTAAAGTTCTGAGAGTCAATCTGCATCAGACCAATACCAAACCCTCTTCCGGGGTTCTTACCAACTGCAAGATGATTTAAGCCGGATTCAACTTTCGCTATTGCTCTGAGAAGATCAGGATCTATATTACTGTCCCGGCCGGCCTGTTCAAAGCAGTCAGCTGCTGACGTTTTACTTATCATCAGACATAGCAGTATCGCTGTCGTTGTTTTGTACATGCTAATATCAGTGATTCATCGATTTCATAAATGCTGAAGGTGTAATATTGAACTGTTTTTTAAAACAGGAAATAAAATATGAAACACTGTCATAGCCACACAATACAGCAACACTGGTGACATTATGCTTTCCTGTTCGTAATAGCTTACAGGCCAGCTTCATTCTTGCTGTGATATACAGCTCACTGAACGTTGTTCCCTCTGTAGCCAGCTTTCTTTTAAGCGTCGATGTGCTCATAAAGATAGCTGCAGATACATCATCAAGCCTCCATTGTCTGGACGGCTCTGCGTAAATCAGATTGTAAACTTTATATTTTAGACTTTGAGATACAGAACGAGTGATTATACCAGAAAAGGAATTATCACTGATAAATCCTGAAATCAATAAAAGTAAATAATATACTGAAACATATTCCGCGTAACCATGTTCGGGAAACATTGTTTTCTCTTCTGCCGTTAACAATTTTTTCAGCGAGTCAAAAACATCTTTTTCAATATTAAAATCCTTCGAAAAAACAATGCGATAAGTTGTTTTATTTGCGTCTGCTTCAGCACGAAGTTTCTCAACTATCAGTTCATATACCTGTGTTAAAATACTGTGAGGTATTTCAAGAACGTCAAATGCAAGATGCCCTTCCACTTCCTGCAGGAGGATATCAACAAACTGATCGCGTTCAAGAGCTATAATTCCAGGCGCATCGCAAGATATTGTCCTTTTTTTTTCATCAGTAAAACTAATACATCCATTGCGGAGTGATACGAGCGTAAAACTGGGTATATACACGTTATATATATTGATATGTTCACAGATATCTGATGAACACAGACTGGAAAAATTCATATTATTCATTTCTGTTCAGAAATCAATTTTAAGCCAATGCGATTTTTTATGTCAACTATTTAATTTAAGGATATGCACGCCTTCCCGTTTATATAGTAAGCATTAAAGATACTCATACTGTTCTTTGATATATCAGATAACATAGTTCTGTATTATTATATATTATATGTTTTTACTAAACAGTAATCAAAATATAATTTCCTGGTCTGTTATATACAGATTAAACATGATCATATTTTCCTACGAAGGAAACAATTTCTCTAACAGCACCGTGTACTTCTTTTTATATTTTATAATACTGCATCATATGTCTTACTATCTGATGCGCATAACTCAGCTTGGATATACTTATGTTCAGATATCCGTTGTTGACCTCATATTTAGCACAAACCTCCTTACGAGATACACCATATACAAGATGTTCCCGCATTGCGCAGATTACTTTTCTACTGTGAATGGGCAATATTTCCATAAGTAACCAGAAATGTTCTTCATTTATCGATCCAGGTAAAATTCCCCCTTTCTTCCTCATAACATTAAGTCTCACATCCTCTGGGAAATAATCTTTATTATTCGCTTTCATAAAGCATCATTAATATAAATAAGGGCATTTACAATGATTAGCTATTTTTGTGAAAAAAAATAATATCCATACTATTTATTTAAGTAAAGTTGTTTAACTTTATTTTTTTTAGCCACTATGTAAAGTTTATTGTTCTATGTAAACACCATCACTTCAGTTTAATATAAAGTTAAAAAAGCTAATTAGTAGATTAATATTCTAGCGATAAACGTTAATCTGGTGTTTTATGATGCCAAAAAGTGTTATTAAATATAGGAAAATATAACTCAGGTTTTATGTTTTTTGGATTAATAAAAAAATCAGACCACTAATCACAATACCCCAATATGGGTATATAGTAAGTATCCGCAAAAAATTTATAGGGACCTTAATCTGCTAATCATTTCGCAATAACATATTAACCACGTTATAATACCGCAAGTGCCTTTCACTTTTCACCTCAGTTTTATCCATATGCTTCCAGACCCTTCGCATTCCTTTTTCTGAGAATGGATTTATTCCTGCCTGGCATTACCCCATAAAACGGCAAACCAGCCCTCAGCCCGTGCCACGACTGGCTTAATACGGGATCCCTGCGGCAAAACGTGCCTTTACGCATTTGGTTTTACCCGCAATAATGCGTGATAAGCAAACAAAAGGATCCGCGCGCTGCGATTTATTGTCGTGGAAGGATCCGGGCGTTCAGGTCAGAATACCTGTATCCATAAACAGTGCGTGTGCTACGTGAAAAATAACTCATGAACAATGTCATTCCCCTGCAGAATTCACCAGAACGCGTCTCCCTGTAACCCATTGCGCCGGGGGTGGGTTTTGCAACAGCGCTCTCCCTGAGGAGAATGGCCACCTCCACGGGGGCCACACCGGCCTACCTGCTGGCCCCGGAAGTCAGTGCCCTTCTCTTGTATATGCCGGATCAGCGTCACCATATGCTGTTCGCCACCCTCTGGAATACCGGAATGCGTATTGGCGAAGCCCGGATGCTGACGCCGGAATCATTTGACCTGGATGGAGTAAGACCGTTTGTGCGGATCCTGTCCGAAAAAGTGCGTGCGCGACGCGGACGCCCGCCAAAAGATGAAGTCCGCCTGGTTCCGCTGACAGATATAAGCAATGTCAGACAGATGGAAAGCTGGATGATCACCACCCGGCCCCGGTGTCGTGAACCATTATGGGCCGTGACCGACGAAACCATGCGCAACTGGCTGAAGCA
>ERZ1023658.420-NODE-420-length-12056-cov-6.266811_pt1 | contig 12056 bp, 7 predicted proteins | sample MGYA00380339_ERZ1023658 | MGnify/ENA primary metagenome ERZ1023658 (study PRJEB33179, sample SAMN07448981) | human gut metagenome | biome: Human-gut; feature: Human associated habitat; material: Faeces | host: Homo sapiens | place: India: Bhopal | collected... | reverse complement strand
AGATTGAAAAAAGGTCGGATATACCGTGCGGCGGATACGATTGTTCGCCCGGCGTATCTGCAATACATGATTCCCGATCCCAATTTCCGGGCTTATCTTTTGGAACAGGGGTATATCGAAGAGATCGGCGAAAACGGGAGCCGGGTCGTAGTAACACCTGCCGGTCGGGCTGCGACGAAGATAGATTGTTCGAGGCGGGGTATCGCTTCCTTAGCAGGAATCGAGTATTTCCCGCTGTTGGAGGAGTTGAATTGCTGTATGAATATGATATCGACGTTGGATTTGACGCAGAATCCTCGTTTGGTAAAGTTGGATTGTTCGGGAAATTGTCTTAAATCCTTGGATGTAAGCCATAATTCGGTGCTAATGGAGTTACGGTGCATGTTGAATGAGCTGGTGGCATTGGAAACGGATCGGAATCCGAAGCTGACTGTTTTGCATTGTGCATTTAATCGCTCGTTGAAAGCGTTGGATGTGACTGGTAATCCCCTGTTGAAAGAGTTGGTGTGCACGGAAAACAGTCTGTCGAGTTTGGATGTGTCGCATAATTTGGAACTGAAAAAACTTATGTGCGGAAATGGTTTTGTCAAAAAGAACCGTTTGGAAACCCTGGATGTTAGTAAAAATACCAAACTCGACACGTTGGAATGCTCGGGCTGTTGGCTGAAAACCTTGGATGTCAGTCGGAACCGGGATTTGATATATTTGAATTGCAGTAGAAATGAATTGGAGCGTCTGAATCTCGGCGCTGTTCCGAATTTGAAGGAATTGGATTGTCCCATGAATAAATTGAGCCGACTGGACGTATCTCGTTGCAAGGCTCTGACATGGATTTCGTGCGACAGGAACTCGCTCTCCTCGTTAGATGTATCCCACAACCGGTCGTTAAATTGGCTGTCGTGTGGTGAAAATTTGCTTACTACGTTGGATGTGTCGCATAATTCGGTGTTGGAAACGTTGTGGTGTAATGACAACCAATTGACTACGTTGGATCTTTCGGGAAATCCGATTTTGAGAAAGCTGTATTGTTGCAATAACCGGTTGTCCTCTTTGGACTTGAGTAAAAATAAATTCTTGGAACCGAGGAATGTGTCCGATCACGGGAACTGTTTCCCGGAGGAAGAGGGTTCGATTGTGGTTAATTCCTGCTGTTTCTGAAAAATGAAAAAGGGGCTGTCTAACAGTTTTAGACAGCCCCTTTCGTTGCTTTTTGGTTTTACCGCGACGCGGCGATATTCGAGCTGTGCATGCCCCGGGAATCGCGGGCCCAGTCGTCCCTGGCGCGGAGTACCTGTTCGATGATGTCGCGCACGCAGCCGTGCCCGCCCGCGAACTCCGAAACGTAGCGCGAGGCTTCGATCACCTCGGATGCCGCATCCGAGGGACAGACGGGGATTCCGACTGCCTTCATACACTCCAGGTCCGGGATGTCGTCGCCCATGTAGATGACGTTCGCCGGATCGAGTCCGTGGCGTGCGAAGAAATCCTGCATGGCCGATATTTTGTCCATGCAGTCCAGGTAAACATCTGTGATTCCCAGCATTTTGAGCCGGTGGTCGAGCGTTGCGCCCCGTCCGCCCGTGATGATGCACACTTTGTAGCCCATACGGAGCGCATAGGCGATGGCATAGCCGTCCTTGGCATAGTATTTTCGGATGAAATCCCCATCGACCAGGGGCATGATTCCCCCGTCGGTCATTACGCCGTCCACGTCGAAAATGAACGCTTCGGTCTTTACGATGTCTTCTTTGAAGTTTCCCATATATCTTGACTTAATGATTCATAAATTCGTAACAGTCGCGGATCGTGAGCGAGTGCGGCTTCGTGCCGCCGCAACGTCGGCAGGTCGCCGCGTACGGCAGGCCCGGTCTGCACCCGATGCGGATCGCCCGAATCGACGGCTTTGGCTGCGGTTTCGGCGATCAGGGGTTTCAGTACGTCGAAGGGCAGTTCGGTCCCGTGCAAAATCTCGCCTCCCAATGCGTAGAGGTGATTGACGAAATTGCAGGCGAAAACCGCGGCCAGGTGAAGGCGTACGCGACGGTCGGAGTCGGCACGATATACCGTGCGGCTCAGATTGCGGGCGAACGCTTCGAGCTCCGAGGTGAAGGAGTCGTCGTTTCCTTCGACGAAAAGAGGTATTTTGGCAAAATCCACGCTGCGGCCTTGGGTAAAGGTTTGCAGGGGATAGAGAACGCCCCGACGGTCGAAGCGTGCGGGAAGAGCCTCTATTCCGATGCCTCCGGCCGTATGTACCACAGCGGCTTCGGCGGGTATGGGCAGGCTTTCGGCCAGCGTGGTGATCGCCGCATCGCTGACGGCCAGGATGTAGAGGTCTGCGGCGGCCAGCTCGCGCGGATCGGAGCTCCACGCGGTGCCGTTTTCGAGGGCGAGTGCTGTACCTCGTTTCGCGTTGCGGGCGAAGATCTGGAGCAATGTTGCTCCTTCCGTGCGGCTTATCGCGCGGGCGAGCGCTTCGGCCAGGTTGCCGCTGCCTATGAGGACGATATTTTTCATCTTTCCGAGTGTTTCGATTCGGGCTGCGGCCCGGAAGCCGGTTTGCGGGCGGCGTTCACTGCGTCGTCCAGGTCGATGAGCCGAAGCCGGTCGCCCGCTGTACGGCAGGCCGTCTGAAGCTCGTCGAGCGCGCGGTCTATTCGGCGCGTTTCTTCGGTCGCGGCGAAGTAGAGGCGTGTCGAACTGTAATTGTCGATGGTTCTGAAAATGTTGTAGAGCGTCATTTCGTGGATGTCCCGTCCGGGGGCGAAAGCCACTTCGCGGTCGTCGTCCGGATTCCGGATTTCGATCAGCAGGCCCGTGCGCACGAGCTGGTGCAGGACATCGTTCACGATGCGGGTGGGCAGCGAGAGTCGGCGGCGGAGTTCATCGACCGGGAGCGCCCCTTCGTTTTCCCGAAAGCGGTGTACGACCTGGAGCATGACGGCCAGGATGATCCGGCGTCGTCGGTCGTTGCTGATGCCGAGCGATTCGCGCTCTTCGGCGAAACGGTCGATATTCTGGTAGGCGAACGAGAGTTCGCCGCCGAAGAGCAGGATTTCCCACGAGATTTGCAGCCATAACAGGAAGAGCGGCAGGGCTGCGAAACTGCCGTAAATCGCGTTGTAGGAGGTCATCCATCCTTGCAGATAGAGGTAGCCCCACTGAAAGAGCATGAAGACCGTTCCTGCGACGATACCCGCCATGAAAGCGCTGCGCCACAAGACTTTCGTATTGGGCACGACGGCATAGATCAGGGTGAAGCTGCCCCAGATGATGACCAGGGCCGAAAGTTTCGAAAGAAGGATGCCGAGGAACGTATTCCCCGCGTCGAAGAACCGGAGCAGATAACCTCCCATCGTGCTGGCCACGAGCCAGAGGATCGGGGCGACCATCGCGATGACGATGTAGTTGAGGTATTGGCGGGCGATATTGCGCGAGGACTGAACCTCCCAGATGTTGTTGAAAGCGCTCTCCACCGACCCGAAAACCCGGATGACGGCCCAGAAAAGGGTTACGACGCTGACCAGGGCGATAAGCCCGCCCTGCGTATTGGCGAGGGCTTTGCGGGCGAATTCCACCATGTAGTCCAATACTTCGACGTTTTGCGGGAAAAGGGCGTAGAGATCGTCGATCAGGCCGTCCAGAAGCCCGAATCCCTTGACTACGGCGAATACCAGCGCCAGGATCGGGACGATCGAGATGAGCGTATAGAACGTCAGGGCGGCGCTGCGCACGATCGTATCGTGGGCGATCAGGCCGCGTGCCGTGTAGAACAGCAGCTTGTACTGTCTGACGGCCCACCGGACGCGGGGATTGCGGTAGGAGTTTGCGTTGCGCCGCAGGATCGTGTCCGTGAAGTAGGTGAAGACGTTCTTGACTTTCATTTCGGGACGTTTCTCAAAGGTAGCTATTTTAGACGGATTGTCCAATAATCCTGCCCGAGTTTCGTGAAGGCGATCCGTCGCTCGCCGCCTTCGCGTATGCCGAGCCGTGCGGCGATTTCAGCCGCCGTGAGCGGGAAATCCTGTTTCAGAATCGTCAGCCGGCTGCCGGAAAGCTCCCGTTTCAGTTGCTTGGGGTTGTAGGGCTCGATCCGTTCGATCTCCAGCCAGCGGCCCAATGTGTCTTCGGACTTTTCCGCTGCGAATCCGTAACCGTTCGGGCTCCAGATGTCGGCGTGGCCTTGCAGGTAGGTCGGCGTCAGCCGGGCTTTTTGAAGCGCTACGTCGGGGATCAGCAGCCAGCGGTAAGCGGCCGGATCGAAGGGCTTGTCGCAGGGAGTTGCACGGGCTTCGGCCGGCGTGCAGGAAAATTCTCCCAGTTCGAGCGCAACGGCCGTCAGCAGGGGGCCGGTTCCGTCGGTATAGACGACGACTTCCTTGCATTCGTCGTGCAGGGACACCACTTCCGTGCGGCAGGGACCGAAGAGCCGGAATGTTTCGCCGACGTCGAACAGCGGGGAGTTCTTGACGCAGAGGTTCGGGGCGATGCGACGGAGTTCCGGTAGCAGCTTCGGTATGTCGGGCGAACAATCCTCCAGCCGCACCAGCTTGCGCCCTCCGGCGCTGCGACGGTCGGGGTCGGCGTAGATCCAGTCGAAGTGGTCCAGGGTCGAGGCGAGGAACGCCTCGGCGGAGGAGTTGATAACCCGTATGTTCGTTGCGCCCAGCCGCCGGAAATTCTCTTCGGCGACGGCCGCCAGCGTCGCATCCCGTTCGAGGGTGATGACTTCGCGGAAGCGTTTTGAGAGGTAGAGGGCATCGACGCCCAGTCCGCAGGTAAGGTCGAGCACCGTGTTTCCGCTGCAACTTTTGCGGGCCGCGCATGCCTCGCTCGAGGCCTGTTCGAAAGCCAGCGGCGGGAGGATGCAGCGGGCTTCATAGTAGGAGGGGAGTTTCGTCCGTGCCCGCGCAAGGTATTTGACCTGCGTGGCGACGAGTGCCGCATGCGGAATACGCTTGTCGAGGGCGATCGCCGCAGGGTCGCGGCCGATTTGTTCCTCGACGGTATGCCGCACTTCGGGAGTCAGCAGCAGTCGGTATTGTTCCGGAGTCATCATTCCGGGAGCGAAGATACCGATTTTTTCCGTTCGGCGCTCCATAGGAGTAGGGTTGCGAAGATGAAAAGTCCGTAAACACTCCAGCATTGGGTCGTCGTGAGCCGGATGTCGAGGGCGGCTGCCGGAAGTGCCGCTGCAGCTCGGATCAGTTCGTTCTGTGCCCGGGCTGCGAATCCTGCGACGACCGAGAAGAGCGGTGCGAGCGCCGTTCCCGGGATCACGAGCCAGAGCGTGCAGCTCCCGACCACGACGTAGGAGAGCAGGATGACGACGGGGTTGAGTGCCCGTCCGACGACCGAGATCTGGCCGAAGGTATGGGAGATAAGAGGTGCAGTCGCAGCGGACGCTGAAAATCCGATGGCGAGGGTTGCGGTCAGCATATCGATGCTTTTGCGGCGTGTTCGCAGGAGGCGGCAGAGGGGGAGTCCCCAGGCGATGATGCCGGCGACGGCGATGAACGAGAGTTGGAAGCTGATGTCGAACAGGTAATCGGGATGGAAGAGCAGCATGACGAAGGCTACGCCGGCGAGTGTGTTCATCCCGACGTATTCCGACGACGAGGCCAGGGCGAATTGCAGGACGGAGAACATCAGCGCGGCCCGGACGACGCTGGGCGGGAATCCCGTCGTGGCGGCATAGAGCCAGATGAGCAGGATGACCGCGATATTGCGCAGGATGTGTCCGTGTCGGAAGAGCGGCAGCCACCAGAGCAGCAGGTTGGCGAGCAGAAAGACGATGCCCACGTGCAATCCCGAGACGGCGAGCAGGTGCGAGGTCCCGCTGCGCGAGTAGGCCGCACGGAGTGCAGGGGAAAGCGAGCGTCGATCCCCGGCCGTCATAGCGTTGCAGAGGGCCTGTTCGTCGGGTGCCAGGGCCAGACGGTCGAGCCGTGTGACGGCCCGTTCGTGCAGGAACAGGGAGAGGTGCTTCGGGGAAAGCTCCCGGTGCAGGGTGTCGCTCAGCAGCAGGCTTGAGCGGTTCAGGTAGAGGGTGCCGACGTATCCCCGGCGGGTCATCAGCCGTCCGTAGCCGCCGTGACGGGCGGTGAAAGGGTAGATTTTGCCGCGTACGACGGCTCGGTCGCCGGGATTCAGTGCGGTCGAAGAGTCGCATCGCACCACGAGGTTTCCAGCAGCAGGGAGCCATTCTCCGGTTGCGGAGTTCCGCCGGGCGCGGATCGTTGTGCCGGAGGCCGTTTTGCCTTCCCGTTCGGAGAGGCGTTCCCGGACGACGATTTCGTATTCGCCCGGAGTGCCGGTCGGCGGAGCGGGAGTGTGTCTCAGTTCGGTGACGGTCATGCCGAAAAGCAGAATGGCTCCCAGGGTGGCGAGGTTTGCGCCCCGGTCGTCGGCGAGCAGTGCCAGGATACCGCAGACGAGGAATCCGCCTACTAACAACCACAGCGGCAGTACGTAGTGGTCGGCCAGCAGGATGCCGGCCGCGAGCGGCGGCAATGCGCGGAGCAGGGGCATGCGCCGGAGTTTCGACCGGAGGTTTTCGGACTTGAGTCGTAGCATAACGGAGCCGGATCGCGGGAAATGGACGGAGAACCGGGCTTTGACTTTGTGTTTTTTTCGTTTTCTGCGTTCGGCAGGACCTCGCGGGCAGTCGCGGGCCTCGTCGATCGGATATTTGCGGTTTGCCTCCTTTGGAGGCGGCGGAATATTCCCGCCTCTTCTTTGCATCCGCTTCGAGTGTCGGTTTTCGGATTCGGCGATTTTCCGATTCGTAAAGATAATTATTTTTCGGAAGAATAAGCCGTTCGGATGTATGGATAATACAAAACGACACGCATCATTCTATTTGATGCGTGTCGTTTTGTCGTGTCGGAGATCTTTTCGCCCGTTTAGAACGATGCGAATGTGTTCCAGTTCGAATTTTGCTCCGCTGCGGCCTGAATGTCGGCAGGCAGGTTGGCGAAGAAATCGAAGCCGGTGAGCCGTTCGATCTCGGCGACGGAAGTCGCATAGTTCGTGTAACTATCGTTCGAGTACTCCCTGTGTTCCATCCAGAAACCGATCGTCATGGCCGACGTCACTTTGTTCGACGCGTCGCGCCGGACTTTCAACAACGCTTTGTAGTAATAGTTCGGTACGGGGCATCGTTTGCTGTCCGACTTCGGTGTGATCCAGGTGATCGCTTCGTGGTTGCCTGCGGTCTGGAGAATAGCGCCCGTCACCACATATACCGTGTCCGTAGTCGCAGCGATATTTCGGACGCCGCTTTCGAGCTGCTGCCAAATACCGCCGTTGAATTTGTTCTGAATCTGCGGCGTGGAATTGGTTGCGTAATAGGTCTGTACGACCAATTCGTCCGAACCGTTGCGGTCGGCGTTGGGTATCTGGTGCCCCCGGGCGTAGAACTCTTTCGAATTGTCATATCCGTCCGATGTGGTAGCTCCGAGATTGACCCCGTAGCTGCTCGACCAGACGTTGATCTGTTCGGATTCGGCCAGTCCGGGATTGCGCTGCCATTTGTCGGAACGTCCGTTTCCCATGTGTCCTTTTGCGAGCGGATAGGCTACCCAGTAAGCCGTGTAGGTCGATTTGTCGTAGTACATCGTGTAGTTGCGCTGCGATCCGGAGGCGGGATAAACCGTCTGCGTGATCGTCTCATCGGCTGTCGTGCGGGCCGGAAGCTCGTACCAGGCGGCATGATCCGTCCGTGCTCCTTCGGTGGTAAAGGTTGTCGAAGAACTCTGCGGCGTGGAGCCGTTGGTCGCCGTTACGACGCCGTAAACCGTGTACGTCGTTGCGGGCAGAAGATCGGAGAGGTTGGCGGTCGCTTCGTTTCCGACAACAGCGGCAACGACACTTCCCGTGTCGCTGCCGTTCGTTGCGGAATAGAAGAACTGCACCTCGGTTGCGTAAGCGGCGTCGGTCAGACTACTGGAAACCTTCGCTGTACTCGAAGTTATGTCGCTTACGTTCGGTGTGGCAATTCCCGGGGTAGGGTCTGGGGAAGGATTATCGCCTCCCCCTTCTCCCGAGTTTCAGTTGATCGTGATGGTTTTAATCATCAACGACTTGCCGCTCGATTCGGTGTTTAACGTAAGGACGATCTCGCCGGACAGCGGAGTTTCCGATTCGACGACATACTCCTGGTTATTCGTTTTTGCCAAGGAGATCTTTTCGCCGAGTGCTTGTCCACCGACGGTTGCATTCACGGTACTTAAGTTTGCCGTATTTGCCGACATAACCAACGTGATTTTTTTGATTCCTCCGGTATAATCGGACGTTTTTATGGTGACACCGCTGGGTTTCGACCAGGAAAGACCACGATTGTTTTGATCAAATGCAGTGGGCGCTTTGCTTGCAGTCCATGTCAGTCCGTTCACCGTTAAGCCGGTAGCGATCTTGTCTTTATCCGCGCTTTTGAAGGTGTAGGTCCAAGTTTCTCCGACACCGCCTTCCGGTTTGCTGTTCTGGGTAATGAGCAATGTTGCGTTGGCTGTACCCAGTGAAGTAGTGGCGGTAAGAACGATGCGTGCTGTACGAGGTGTTGCGACCGTATTCTCTGTGGCTGCGACTTCGAGGCGATTTTCGCTGCCGTTGTAATCACCTGTGGTAATCCAGTCCGGCTGTTCGGTCCCTTCAGTGCCGTCGTAAATAGCGACGGAAACGTCTTGCGTTTCGGCGTTCTTCAACGTAACGGGGATATAGTGAGTTTCCGTATCGTTGTAAGACAGCGTTAGGGTCGTCTGATCCAACGTGATTTGAGGCAACTTGACGTATTCGGCAGGGATCAGGGTCAGATCTTTTGTCTGGGAACCGGTATAGAATCCAAAACCGTAAGCTGCCTGCGTGTTTTTCGCCAAAATACGGGACGGGGTCGCTGCCGATGCGATTTGGTAAGTACCTTCGGACTTGTTCTTGGTAATTACCAGTTCATAAGGAGTCGTAGAGGTCGTAGCGCCGTTGTCGCTCTCCCAAGAGAGATAGTTCTCGCCTTGACTGATCGTGTAGTTGTCGCCCGATTTGGTGATTGTCCAAATGAGGGTTTCATCACCCGTTTTGTAGGGATTTGACGGTGTAATCATTACGGGGGCCAAACGAATACCGTCAGCCAGAGAACTCATTGCATAGGTTACTTCGGATTGGGTCGCCGTAATGACGTAGTCGCCGCTCAATGTTTCGGTCGCCTCTTCCGCAGCGCCGGTCATATCGACCGCGAAAGTCGAACTGTCGCCTGCTGCGAAAGCCAGGGCCCGGCCCTCCTGAATGGTTACCGTCTTGGTGAAGATCTTCGTTGCGGTGGTCACGGTAACGGTGAAGGTTTCACCGGCTGCCACCTCGAACGGGAAGCAGGTGAAATAGGCGGTCATGCCCGTTGCGCCGTTGGCCTTAAGGTTCATCTCCGAAGAGTAGCTCAGCGTCACGTTGTCCGAGAAATTACCGGGATAACCGTACTCCTTGACGGTGCCTGCCGTCATATCGACATAGCTACGGCCCGTGACCTTCTTATCAGGAGCCGTGAATTCGACGCCAAGGACAGGCTCCTCCGATGCGAGGTTTTTGACCGTCATCTTACCGATGGCAACGGCACGGCCGAAACTCATTTGCAGTTCGGTCGGCTGACTCTCCAGCGAGATCGATTTGGCGATCAGCAGGTCCGCGTTCGAATCGAAGCTCGTAGCGGTCGGCTGTTGAGATGTGCGTGTGACGACTTTCATGTTGGTAATATCCGTATTGTTGGACGTAACCCATGCCGAGGCGGGATAAACCGCGTTATAAACGAGCGGAGTGTTCGCATTCTCCGGGAACGATACGGCGAATTTCGCCGTGCCGTCGCTTACTGTACCTTCCTGCGAGTTGGCGTATGTGGTTTTGGAGGCGGCCGTTTCGAACACCTGAAGGTATTCACCGGTTTCGTTCCACGAGATTTTCCCCGTCAGGGGATCATATGTAGTACGGGAACCGGATGCCGATTCGAGTTCAGACGATGCGGTGACCGTCATCGTTACTTTACGACCGTTCGACGGGTCGGAAACCGTGTCGTCTTTGGAGCAGGCTGTGAACAGAGATGCACACACCGCAACAGCCAAGATGGATTTGAAAAAAGTTTTCATAGTCGTGCAATGTGTTTGTTAGTACTCTCCGTAATCGGTGTCATTGATGCTGCCGCCTGCTTCGCCCGATCCTCCATAGTCCAGGACGGTGCTGTTGGCAAAACCTTTCTCGATCGAGATGCTGAGGATCTCAACCGAAGGAGCGGAGTACGAAGTTCCCCCCCCCTTAACCGTAGATTCGTAGTGTTTTTTCATAATCATAGAGGTATTATGTTTGAGAGTTTTTACATCGTGTCCTGGTTATGGGCTACCACAAATATAGACAATATTCAATTAAGGAACAAGAAAGAATCCAAAATTCATCGAATCTTCATATTTCGATGCGGATTATGCGTGAAAGCGTCCGAAATTTAGTATAAATTGTCGAACATGCTCTGGCTTTTGTCGTATTTTAGGTCGGCGAGGGAAGCCGCTTTGACGCCGATGTTGAAACTCCAGCTCTGATAGTGGCCGAAGGGGACCCACGCGAACGACATTTGCCAGCAATGCAGGTCGCGCGAAATGGTGATGGAGGCCGGAGTCAGCTCCTTGGCTTGGAAGTCGTAACCGCCTTGGAATGTTATGCCCATTTTTGGCAGAATCGTAACGCTGCCGTTGATGCCGAGCGTTTGGGTGATGTTTTTCTGGTAGCCCGTCGTGCCGCTGTTGGTCGGTGATGCGGAGTAGCTGACCGTATAGTTGAATCCCAGGTTCCAGGGTAGCGAGAAGTCGTAGTAGGCCTGGGTCATGTATTGCCGTCGCAGGGCCGGGTTCATTTGCCCGTAAGGGTCGTAGAAAGGATTGGCGTAGGCCGGATCGACCGGGGCGCTGTTGATGTCGTTGATCGCCGGGGTGGAGTTGTCCTGGCGGGATTGGAACGTATAGCCGAACGAAGTGCTGGCCGATACCACACGGCCCGGGAAAAAGAGTTTGTTGATACGCTGGCCCTGCGGGGTGACCCGGTAAGGGTCGAGCGTAGCGTTGATATTGATGCCGAAATTTTGGAAAACGGTCGTGCGCAGCGAAATGGGAATGTTCGAAAGTCCCATGGAGTCGGCCAGGAAGTTATAGGATACCTGTCCGATGCGGAGTTCGTCGATCAGTTTGATCTTCTTCATACCCGAGGTATCGCGTTTGCTGAGCACCTTCATTTCGAGCGTTTGCGAGAGCGAGGCGTTGATGGCCATGGACTGACCGGAGCTGGGCACACCGAAGATGCTCCCTTCGAAAGGCGAGTAGGTCTTGAAATTACCCAGCGTATCGCTCTGCACGGTCTTTACGTAGCCGTATTTCTGCTTGGAGAAGTCGGGGGCGTAGGAGAAGCTCACCGTCGGGGTGATCGTGTGGCGGATCGCCTGTACCTTGCGCGTTTTCTTCTTGGCCTCGTAGCGGCCATAGATGATCGTCGAGGCCTGCAGGCTGAAGTTGTAGTTGTACAGACGGTAGAACCCGTACTCCGGGTCGAGTTTGTCGATGCGGTTTAGCACCGGGTTCCAAACCTGCTCCTGTTTTTTGAAATACCACTTTTCGGTGTAGTTGATCGTAGGTCCGAAGTTGATGTAGTTGAAGATGTTGTACGTCGCCGAGATGGGAATGCTATGCTCGAAGCCGTACTGCATGTTCTGGAGTGTTTCCTTGGTGAAGATTTCGGACTCTTTGGCGTTGGCCTTGTTGTTGAACTTGCCGGTGTAGCGGAGCGAAATCTTTTCGTACCACCGCTGCTTGCCCATCGCCTCCTTGCGTTTGAAGGGGTAGAAGGTCGAGACGTTGAAGACGACGTTCGGCAGGGCGATCGAGAGCGTTCCGCTCTGCGAGTTCTGCGAAACGGACATGTTGGCCGAAAGGGAGAACGGAGTGCCGAGCCCACGTTTCGAATAGGAGATCGTCGAACTGGTATGTGTCTGGAGCGCTTCATCTAAGCTGGTGGCTGAATAGCGGTTGTAGCCGCTG
>ERZ1023658.418-NODE-418-length-12071-cov-7.713216_pt1 | contig 12071 bp, 9 predicted proteins | sample MGYA00380339_ERZ1023658 | MGnify/ENA primary metagenome ERZ1023658 (study PRJEB33179, sample SAMN07448981) | human gut metagenome | biome: Human-gut; feature: Human associated habitat; material: Faeces | host: Homo sapiens | place: India: Bhopal | collected... | reverse complement strand
GGAAAGCTGTGACAGGGTGATTACGGGAACATTCATTTCCTTTGCAAGAATTTTCAGATTTCGTGTGATTTCCGAAATTTCATTTACACGGTTGTCAATCTTTCTGCCGCTCGACATAAGCTGAAGATAGTCGATTACAACGAGGTCAAGGTTGTGAAGTCGGCGAAGTCTTGACTTCATCTCAGGAATTGTAATACCCGGAGTATCGTCAAGATAGAGGTCGGTTTTGCTGAGAATATCGCTTGCGGGGATAAGTCTTGACCACTCCTCCTCGGTAAGCTGACCTGTTCTCAGTTTTGTACCGCCTATAAGCGCCTCACTTGAAAGCAGACGGCTTGCAAGCTGTTCCTTTGACATTTCAAGCGAGAAAAACGCAACGGTCTTTTTGGACTTACACGCAACATTTCGTGCAATATTGAGTGCGAAACTCGTTTTACCCATACCCGGTCGGGCGGCAAGAATGATAAGGTCGGAACGGTTAAGTCCCGTAATCATTCGGTCAAGGTCGCCTATGCCCGTTGGGATAGGTTTCATACTGTTGTCGGTTTCGCTGTTGAGTGCGTCAAGTCGGTCGAAAGTCTGTAAAATTACCGAGTTGATACGCTCAAGACCGTGCTTTTCATTGCCCTGTCTGATGTCAAAAATCTTCTGTTCTGCCGAATCAATCAGAACCGAGGGATCCTCGTTGCCTGCAGTTGCGTCATCAATAATTTCACGGGATGCCGTAATAAGTCTGCGGACATTGTACTTTTCTGCAATAATCTTCGCATATTCTTCGGCATTAGAAATTGAAGGGCAATTGTTGACAAGATCCATCAGATAGGTTTTTCCTGTTGACTCGTCAAAAGCTTTATTCTGTTTTAATCTTTCAAGCAGAGTGACAAAGTCGATGTTAAGACCGAGTCCGATCATCTCCTGCATCTGTGCAAAAATCAGCTTATGCAGAGAAACATAGAAATAATCGGGGCTTTTCAGGGTATCAACAACCTTGTCAAAGGTGTCGCTTTCAAGAATGATTGCACCTAAAACCGCTTGTTCCGCTTCGGGGCTGTACGGCAGATGAAGTCCGTCATAACTGCCCGCAAAATTTAAATCAGCCATTTTTACTCCTGTTTATTATGCCTCGGATACCTGAACATCAATCTTTGCAGAAACGCCTGTAAAGAGCTTTACCTCTGCGTGATATGTACCAAATTCCTTAATGTCGCAGTCAAGAACAACCTTGCGCTTGTCAACATCAATGTTGTACTGCTTTTTGATTTCTTCGGCAACCTGCTTTGAAGTTACGCTGCCGAAAAGTCTGCCGCCCTGTCCTGCTTTTGCAGTCATCTTGAAGGTTTTGCCCTCAAGAGTCTTTTTGTCATGTTCTGCCTGAGCCTTTTGGGTTGCAATTTTATAATTTTTGGAATTCTCGGCATTCTTGTATTCGTTCATAGCCTGAGCGTTTGCCTCTTTTGCAAGCTTTCTCGGGAGGAGAAAGTTTCTTGCATAGCCGTCAGATGCTTCAACAAGCTCGCCTTTTTTGCCGAGTGATTTTACATCCTGCATTAAAATTACTTTCATAACCAATCAACCTTTCTTACGAGTTTTCCTCATCATCAAGTGTGTTGTCAATTTCAGACAGCAACTGTTGATAAGCAAGCTCTTTTGTAGTGTTTTTAAGCTGTGTTGCCGCCATGGTCTGATGACCGCCGCCGCCAAGCTTTTCCATTATAATCTGAACATTAACATTACCGTAGCTTCTTGCTGAAATGTTAATTTGACTGTTGTCTTCAAAAAGAACGAAGGATGCGTCAACACCTTTGAGGTTGAGCATTTCATCAGCCGCCTGAGCCGACGCAAGCCTTATATCGCCGTCACCGCTCGGTGCAATCGAAATTGCACAGCCACGGTAAACATGAGCCTTGCACACAATGTCAACCTTTTCACGGTAGGTTTCGATATTATCGGAAAACATACCCTTTACGGTGAGTGTGTTTGCACCTCTTTTTCTCAGATAAGCCGCCGCCTCAAATGTGCGCACGCCTGTTTTAACGGCAAAATTCTTTGTGTCAAGTGTAATGCCTGCAAGCATTGCGTCTGCCTGAACATATGTGAGCGGAGAATCATCAAGACAGCTGATTATTTCACTGCACATTTCACAGGTTGAAGACGCCGAGGGTTCGTGACAGAACACAAGAGCGTTGTTTATGTAATCAACCGCCTTTCTGTGGTGGTCGATAATAATAACCTTTTTACATTTTTCGTAGAGCTCCGTACTTTCAAGAGAACGCTTTAGGTGCGTATCAACTATGATAAGAAGCGACTTCTGGGTAAGTCCCGAAAGAGCGGTTTCCGGAGAAATGAATATATCGGTGTCGAGTTTTTCATCAGTATATTCAATAAGCTGTTTTGCCATTGAGGTATCTCGGTTAATGACAACCTTTGAATAACGCTTGAAAGTTTTCTCCATTATGCATTGAAGTCCGATTGCCGCACCTACACAGTCGAGGTCGGAAAACTTGTGTCCCATAATAAAGATCTTGTCGCAGTCGGCAACAACACGGCTGATTGCGTTTGCAATAACTCTCATACGCACCTTGCTTGCTTTTTCCGCTGCGGCAACCTTTCCGCCGAAGAACTCGTATGTATTGTCTTTTTTAATGACAGCAACCTGATCGCCGCCTCTGCCCAGTGCCATTTCAAGGGCTTTCCTTGCGTTGAGCTCGCTCTCTTTGATGTTATTATAACCTCGGCAAAGACCTACCGAGATTGACGCACTGTGGTTGTTTATCGTGATTTCTCGGATAGTTTTAAGAATCGGAAACTTATCTGCTGCCATTTTTTCAACATCGGCGTCTCTGAAAATTATCATATAACGGTTGTTGCCGATTTTTTTGTAAAGAGCCGAATACTGCTCAGCCCACTTTTGCAGGCAAACTTCAATATCGAGCATTGCCTCGGAAAACGACTCGTCCGAGTTATCGGAAAAGTCCTCTGCATTGTCAAAAACGGCAATCGCAACGCACGGCTTGGAAGCAAGATATTCCCTTGTAATCTGCTTGTAATAGGTGTTTTCGATAAATTCACAGACAGCGCCCTCGCCTGTAGAACGGCAATAAACCGTGTATTCTCTGCCGTTAACGGCAACATCACAGCCCTCACCCTTTTTCAGACAGTCAATTTCTTTCCCCGAAAGGTAGGCTTTGATATTATCGCCCTCTGCGCCCTTTCCGCCGCACATAGCCTTGCGGAATCGTGAATTGCACCATACAATGTCACCCTGTCTGCCTATAACGGCAACAGGGCAACTGAATTTTTCAAGGTACTCTTCGTTAATACCCTTTATACTTCCGACTATATTTTTTACCGTACTTTTTACATAGCTTGTAAATCGCAATGAAGTTATAAGCACAACGGCTAATGAAAGAACAGACACACCGAGTTCGATATAGAACACAACAGGCGAATAGTCATAGCTGACAACAGCCATGGCAAACATTATCACCGAAAAAATTATGAACCACGGTGTAAGCGTCCAATTTCTTTTTCTCATGTCAAACCTCTGTTAATAACAAAATAGCAAAAAATAAATCAGCGAATAAAACTTAAACCTCCTGAAGAATAGGAAGAATCATCGGAGCTCTCCGTGTACGCTGACCGATAAGTTTTGAAACATCATCCTTGATTCTGTTCTTAATAATGCCCCATTCGTGAACATTATTCTCTGCACAATCCTCAAGAATTGCAAGAGCGGTCTGCTTGACCTCTTCAAGAAGTCTTTCGCTCTCACGAACATATACAAATCCTCTTGAAACAATATCGGGACCGCTGATAACATGACCGTCATAAACATCAAGAGAAGCAACAATAATGATAAGTCCGTCCTGTCCGAGGTGCTTTCTGTCACGAAGAACGATACTTCCGACATCACCAACGCCAAGACCGTCAACGAACACCTTGCCTGCCTGAACAGGCGGAAGCTCTTTCATATAATCCTCGTTGATTTCAAGAACACTTCCGACATCACCGATATAAATGTTCTTGCGTTCCATACCGAGAAACATTGCAAGGTCGGCATGTTTTCTGAGGTGTTTCTGTTCGCCGTGAACAGGGATAAAATACTTTGGCTTTACAAGCTTCTGCATGATTTTGAGTTCCTCCTGACAGGCATGACCTGAAACATGGACTTCATACATTGACTCATAAATTACCTTACAACCCTTTTTAAGAAGTTCGTCAACAACATTGCCGACTGTTTTCTCATTACCGGGAATCGGATTGGCTGAAATTATGATGAAATCACCCTCACCGACCATTACCTTGCGGTGGTCTGAATATGCCATTCTTGAAAGTGCGCTCATTGGCTCGCCCTGACTGCCTGTTGTAACAAGAACAACCTGCTGTGGCATATACTTGTCGAGCATATCAAGGTCAATAAGAATATTTTCGGGAAGATGAAGATATCCGAGCTTTTGTGCAACATCCATATAGTTGACCATACTTCTGCCCGAAAAAGCAACCTTTCTTCCGTACTTTTCTGCACAGTCAATAATCTGCTGAACACGGTTTACATTTGACGCAAAAGTTGCAATTATAATTCTGTAATTTTCCGCACTCTTGAAAAGATTATCAAGGCTGTCGGATACAGTTCTTTCCGTAGGGGTGTATCCGGGTCTTTCGGCATTTGTACTCTCCGAAAGAAGTGCAAGAACACCTTCGTCACCCACTCTTGCAAAGCTTGAAAGGTCAATCATATCACCCGTGATAGGTGTGCAGTCAATCTTGAAGTCGCCCGTGTGAACAATAGTACCGCCCGGAGTGTGAATTGCAAAAGCAACAGCATCGGGAATCGAATGGTTTACATGAATGAAGTCAATCTTCATACAACCGAGCTTTATTGACTGACCTGCATTTATTACATTAAGCTGAGATTGATTGTAAAGACTATGCTCCTTGAGCTTGTTGCCTACAAGACCGAGCGTAAGCGGTGTACCGTAAATCGGAACATTCACCTTTGAAAGAAGAAAAGGCAAACCGCCGATATGGTCCTCATGTCCGTGTGTAAGGATAATACCCTTAACTCTGTCGGCATTCTGTTCAATATATGTGAAATCCGGAATTACAAGGTCAACGCCGAGCATATCCCCGTCAGGAAATGCCATGCCGCAGTCGATGATGATTATATCGTTTTCACATTCAACAAGGGTGATGTTCTTGCCTATTTCATTAAGACCGCCGAGAAATGCAATCTTAATTGACGGCTTCTGAGCATTCTTTTTGGGATAACCCTTTGACTTTGACGTATATTTCTTTTTGCCGTAATTTGACTTTCCGTTCGATTTCGGCTGAAATCCGTCATCATTTTTCTTATAGTAAGCGTTGTAGGAATTTTTACCCGAACCGCTCTTTTTTGAAGCATTAATTTTAGAGTATAGCTTCACATTCTTTTTGCCTTTTGAGTACCTTGACTGTTTAAGCATAAAGTTTTCGTTTCTCTTTTCTGTACTCACAAATCTACCTCCGTTTTCTGAAATATGTACTGAATAAAAGAAAAATAAATATATCAAAGACCTCTGAGCGCCCGTGAGGTCTTAATTTATTTATAAAATAAATTCTCCGTTCTGATAACGGTGAACATCTGTATTTATAATAATATCCGCAAAATATACGAATTTTATTCCCGTAATTATGGCAACACATAGCTACCCTATCATAGTTTTTCATTTTATTTTACCGCATATCCTACTGTAATGTCAAGAAATTTTCATAACAAACACAAAATCCAAGGCTTGCAATCCGCATAACAAAGGCAATTTTATGCATAAAAATTTGAAATTTCCGTAAAATAAAACGCGTAAGCGATTTTTTAATTGCAATATTATGTATAAATTTCAAAATTTGTTCAAACACCTACCAAAGTTATCAGAATTATATCAAATAATGGGTTGCAATTGTCGTTTCAGCGTATTATAATCTATAGTGCGGATTTTAATATTTTGAATAATTAGTACACTCTGAATTAAAGGAGAATTATTTTTGAAACAAGTTGAAATTTTTACAGACGGTGCTTGCAGCGGAAATCCCGGTCCCGGCGGTTGGGGTGCTGTTTTAAGATATAACGGTCACGAAAAGGAAATTTCAGGCGGTGAGGCAAACACAACCAACAACCGTATGGAGCTTTCGGCTGTTATCAATGCACTTGCTCTGCTCAAAGAACCGTGCAAGGTAACGCTTTACAGCGACTCGCAGTATGTTTGCAACGCACTAAAACTCGGTTGGGCTAAAAAGTGGAAAGCAAACAATTGGATGCGTAATAAAAAAGAAAAGGCTTTGAACCCCGAACTTTGGGACAGGCTTCTTACCCTGTATGATACTCACGAGGTTGAAATTGTGTGGGTAAAAGGACACGCAGGTCATCCCGAAAACGAGCGTTGCGACCGACTTGCCGTTGCAGCCGCAAAACAATTTGCATAACAATAAACTTATATAAAGGTGGATATAAAATGAGATATGTTTATGCCGACAACTCGGCTACTACAGCACTTTCACCGAAGGTGCTTGAAAAAATGATGCCATACCTCACCGAGGTTTACGGAAACCCGTCAAGCATTTATACAATCGGTGCAAAGGCAAGGGCTGCCGTAGAAACTGCAAGAGAAAACATTGCAAAGAATCTCGGTGCGGCTAACCCGAATGAAATTTACTTTACCTCAGGCGGAAGTGAATCCGACAACTGGGCACTCAAGGGTGTTTGTCACGCTCTAAAGGCAAAGGGCAAAAAGCACATCATTACTTCAAAGTTTGAGCATCACGCTATTCTTCACACATGTGAGGCTCTTGAAAAGGAAGGCTTTGAGGTTACTTATCTTGATGTTTACGAAAACGGTATTGTTCATCCCGAGGATGTTGAAAATGCAATTCGTGAGGATACGGCTATAGTTTCGATTATGTATGCAAACAACGAAATCGGTACAATTCAGCCGATTTCCGAAATCGGTGCAATTTGCAGAAAGCACGGTGTTCTTTTCCATACAGACGCAGTTCAGGCGGCAGGTTATGTGAAGATTGATGTTCAGAAAGAAAACATTGACCTTCTTTCAATGACAGCACACAAGCTCCACGGACCGAAGGGCTGCGGTCTTCTCTACATCAGAAAAGGCGTAAGAATTGAAAACCTCATCTGCGGCGGTGCTCAGGAGAGAAACAAGCGTGCCGGTACCGAAAATGTTGCAGGCATCGTAGGTCTTGACGCCGCACTTCAGCTTGCAGTTGACGGTATGGACGAAAGAAACGCAAAGCTTGAAAAGATGCGTGACAGACTTATTGACGGTCTTTTAAAGATTGAGCGTTCAAGAATCAACGGTGACAGAGTTCACAGACTTCCCGGCAATGTCAATATGTGCTTTGAGGGCATTGAGGGTGAAAGTCTTCTTTTAAGACTTGACCTCAAGGGTGTCTCGGCATCATCGGGTTCTGCTTGTACATCGGGCAGTCTTGATCCGAGTCATGTGCTTCTTGCAATCGGTCTTCCCCACGAAATTGCTCACGGCAGTATGCGTCTTTCATTCTCTGACGACAATACAGAGGAAGATATTGATTATATTCTTGAAATCGTTCCCGAAATTGTTTCGTACCTCAGAAGTATGTCACCTCTTTGGGAAAAGATTAAAAAGCAGGAAGCTCAGGGTTGATTGACAACCCGTTAAAATTCGTATAGAATTGAATAGATATTCGGCAACAATATATTCAGGAGGATTAAAATGGCTTATTCGGAAAAAGTAATGGATCATTTCGCTAATCCGAGAATTGTAGGCGAAATTGAAAACGCAGACGGCATCGGCGAGGTCGGTAACTCAAAATGCGGCGATATTATGAAAATGTACATTAAGGTTGATAACGATATCATCACTGATGTAAAATTTAAAACATTCGGTTGCGGTGCGGCTATTGCAACAAGCAGTATGGCAACAGAGCTTATCAAGGGCAAGTCAATCAATGACGCTCTCAAGCTCACAAACAAGGCGGTTATGGAGGCTCTTGACGGACTTCCGCCTGTAAAGGTTCACTGCTCTGTTCTTGCAGAACAGGCAATCAAGGCAGCCGTTTCGGACTACTACAAAAGAAGAGGCGTTGATCCCGAGCCAATCGTGGGCAATGTTCCCGAATGTGACAGCTGTGGCTGTGAAGGCTGATTAACTTAAAATCATACATCTGCCCGACTCTGCAAAAAGTCGGGCATTTTTTATTTAAAACTGCAAATAATACCGTTAGGAGGATAATTATGACAGAGTTAAAAATCGAAAACGGCAAAATAAAAAATATCAAAAAAAGTCAGGTGCTTGCGCTCAAAGAGCAGGTAAGCTGTCAGAAAGGTCAGGTTGTAAGCAAAACTCTTGTACAGAACAACGCCGTAAGCGTTACTCTTTTCGCATTTGACAAGGACGAAGAAATCAGCACGCACGAATCAGAAGGCGACGCATTTGTGACTTGTCTTGACGGGGTGGGCAAAATTACAATTGACGGTGTTGAACACATTCTCAAAGAGGGTGAATCAATCGTTATGCCTGCAAAGCATCCGCACGCTGTATACGGCAGAGAGCAATTCAAAATGTTGCTTGTCGTGGTATTTTAAATTTTTACAACCGATAATTTTAAGAACATTCCGAACAACACAGACAGCATTATTGACGCAGCCGACATTCGGAATATGTCACTTGGCAATTTTCAATACAAATACGCACCGAGAGAACGGTTTCAGCTGTTTCTCTTTCAACACATCGGCAGTCAGTACAAGTATTATTGTACGCTGCAAATAAAAAACGATTGAAATCCGAAAGGAAATCAATCGTTTTTTATTTGTGTGATTATTATTTTGCAATATATCAGCCGATTGCGGCATTAAAGATTTTTTCGCTGTTTTTCATCAATCTGTCAACCGCCTGCCGACCGCATTTTTTGGCAATACATTCGATTGCATCGGAATAAAGCTCAGGTGTATTATGATTGAATGAATGTGCGTCCGTACCGATAATGTCGATAAGTCCCGCACTTACAAGCTTTAACATTCTGCGGCGTTTCATCATCGGAGCTTTCTTTGTGTAATTTGAAATATTTGTCTGAATAACAACACCGAGCCGTTTTAAATCTTCAATCACATCAGGATTGTCAACAAGAAAGCTGTAACGCTCAACATGAGGAATTACGGGAATAAGTCCCTGTTCGCTCATAAGCCTGTCGAGCATTTCGTACGAATTGTCCGAAAATGTTGCATTATACGGAAACTCAGTGAGAATATAGTTTGAATTTCCGTAGTTTATACCTTTGATATTTTCATTGTTGAAAAGATACTTTGTGACATAAACCTCTGTTCCGAGAACGATATTCATACCGTTCGGAATGTGCGGCTTGAATTTTTCAAACTTTTCCGCCCTCTCGGCAATAAAATCTTCAAGGCTGATTTCATTTGTATAAAAATGAGGTGTAAGACAAACATTCGTTACTCCCTGATTTTTAAGACAGGAGAGCAACTCCAGACTGTCCTCAACCGTTTTTGCACCGTCATCTATACCCGGAAGAATATGAGAGTGCATATCGAAAAGCTGCATACCGTTCACCAATTAAAGTGCTTCACAAACACGGTCGCCCATTTCATCACAGCCAACCTTTGTGAAACCCTCTTCATAGATATCGGGCGTACGGTAGGTTTCAAGAACCTTTGCAACAGCTGCCTCAATTGCGTCTGCCGCCTCGCTCTGATCAAGCGAATAACGGAGCATCATTGCAACAGAAAGAATTGTAGCAAGCGGATTTGCGATATTCTGACCCGCAATATCAGGAGCAGAACCGTGGATAGGCTCATAAAGACCGAGCTTACTGCCTGAAAGGCTTGCAGATGCGAGCATACCGATTGAGCCTGCAATCATTGATGCCTCGTCAGAAAGAATATCACCGAAGATATTTGATGTGAGAATAACATCAAACTGGCGGGGATTTCTTACAAGCTGCATAGCGCAGTTGTCAACATACATATGATTAAGCTCAACCTCGGGATAATCCTCGGCAACTCTCTTAACTGTTTCTCTCCAAAGTCTTGAAGACTCAAGAACATTTGCCTTATCAACGCTTGTGAGCTTTTTATTTCTCTTCATAGCAAGGTCAAAAGCAACTCTTGCAATTCTCTCAACCTCACCGATTGTGTACATTTCCGTATCCCAAGCCGCAGGCTGACCGTTAACCTCTTTTCTGCCTCTTTCGCCGAAGTAGATACCGCCTGTAAGCTCACGAACAATCATAACATCGAGGTTGCCGCCGATAATTTCGTCCTTGATAGGTGATGCACTTTTGAGCGGTCCGAAAATAACCGACGGACGAAGATTTGCGAAAAGTCCGAGTGCGCCTCTGATACCGAGAAGTCCTGCCTCGGGACGGTTGTTACCCGGCTGTGAATCCCACTTAGGACCGCCTACCGCACCGAGAAGCACGCTGTCCGATGCCTTACACTTTGCAACTGTTTCATCGGGGAGCGGAACGCCTGTTGCGTCAATAGCACAACCGCCGAGAAGTGCCTCGTCATATGTAACGCCAAAACCGAATTTTTCAGCGGCACAATCAAGAACCTTTACAGCCTGATTTACGATTTCAGGACCGATACCGTCGCCCTTTAAAAGAGTAATTTTATAATCTGCCATTTTTATATCTCCTTAATCAATTGTTTATCAATGGATATTATCCCACAATATACGGCAAAAGATTGTAAACTGTGCTACAATTCTGCCAAAGTTTCAAAAAATCAGTCATTCTCCGACGGAAGCGGAATCGTCTGGAATACTTCGCAGACTTTATCCCTCTGCCAAAGTACGGGAGTAACTCTGAGTGAATAGCCGAAACCATTGTCCATTGTCCATTCAAACGGTTTTGCCTGCGGAAGTCCGTAGACTGCAAGCAAGGTCATAATAACACCGCCGTGAGTGACAATTACACTTTCGGTTGTGCCTGTTTTCATAAGTCCCTCAACAATGCTTTCAAACATTTTGCATACTCTGCGTGTAAAATCGGCATTGCTCTCCCCCCTCGGAGGTTTTACGGAAGAATCGCCTGCGAGCCACTTTTTAAAATCGGGATCGTTTTTCAGCTCATCGGCAGTTTTGCCCTCCCATTCACCGAAATTACATTCGGAAAGGTTGTCGATAACAAGCGGATTTTGTTCGGGATAAAGAATTTTTGCGGTTTCGGTACAACGCTTTAACGGACTTGTGAACACAACCTGCGTACCCGGATATTTGTACTCATAATCGAGTTTTCTCAAATCCATTCTGCCCCTGTCGGAAAGCGGAGCGTCTGTTGTTCCGATATATTTCCCCGCAAGTGTATCATCAATCGAACCGTGTCTTATAAAATGAATTATGTATGATTTCATAACTTCTCCCATAAACCGACTTTTTTAGCAAATCGGCACTTGATTATTTACAAAAAGTAAATTTTGTATTATACTGTCTGTATAGAAAGTATATTGCTGTAAATGCTTTCAATGTACTGACTATGCGCTATAATATTATCAGAGCAAATTCTGCTTTGCTTTTTCTGACAATTAAGTTAATTATACTATCTTTAAAAATGAGGTGTCAAGTCTTGAACAAAGATTTTCCGAGAATTATAACATTTCTTCGTAAAGAAAGAGGTTTGAGTCAAAAACAGGTTGCAGGCGATATGGGAATTTCGCAGGCACTTTTGTCACATTATGAAAAGGGAATCCGTGAATGCGGTCTTGATTTACTCGTAAAAACAGCCGAAAACTACGGTGTTTCAACCGATTATCTTCTTGGCAGAACCGTACAGAGAAATTTCACAGCCGATCCTTTTGAGGCTGCCGAAGAAGAGGTTGTCATCAATACCGAAAAAGGCAGTATGATCAATAAAATAAACCGCAGTCTTTTGATGAACACCACCTCGGTAATCTACGATTTGCTTGCAAAAATCGGCAACAAGCACCTTACAAACGCAGTCAGCAACTACCTTATGAGCGCCGAATATGTAATTTTCCGCACAATTTATAATTCCGAAAAAAATAACTCGCAAACTATGTTTTCACT
>ERZ1023658.416-NODE-416-length-12122-cov-25.655258_pt1 | contig 12122 bp, 14 predicted proteins | sample MGYA00380339_ERZ1023658 | MGnify/ENA primary metagenome ERZ1023658 (study PRJEB33179, sample SAMN07448981) | human gut metagenome | biome: Human-gut; feature: Human associated habitat; material: Faeces | host: Homo sapiens | place: India: Bhopal | collected... | reverse complement strand
TTTCTTAGAGCTGCGATGCGTTATAAATATGTATACATGACCTTTCCTCGAGCGTCGAGTTGGCGCCAATAAATTTTCTTAGTTTGTGGAAAATTTTGGACAAACTTCTCTAATTGTGGGAATTCTAAATCCATATACTATGGACATGAAAATCCAGAGTAAATATAAAGGAGAAGTATAATGAGAAAAAAAATTAAAAATTATGATAATTATTATATTTATGATAATGGAGATGTTTTTAATATAAAGACAAAGAAAATGTTAGATGGTTCTATTGGTAAAAATGGTTATAAATATTATAGATTATCTAAAGAAAATACAAAAAAAATGTTTTATGCTCATAGATTAGTAGCTGAATATTTTATTGATAATTTTGATAATTTACCTGTTGTTAATCATAAGGATGGAAACAAACTTAATAATAACGTAGATAATTTAGAATGGGTTTCTTATAGTGAAAATATGGAACATTTTCATAGTACAATTAAAAAAAATTCTAAAAATAAAAAAATACAAAAATACAATGGAGATTTAGAAGGAGAAATATGGATTGAAACTATAAATAATTCTAATTATAAAGTATCTAATTATGGGAGAGTATGGAATATTACAAATAATAATATTTTATCACCTTCTGAAACTTCTGGTTATTATAAAGTAAGATTGAGTAAAAATGGAGAAACTTTTGATTGGTTAATTCATAAATTAGTATTTTGTTCTTTTAATAATGAAATAAATATTGATAAAAATTTTGTGATAGATCATATAGATGGTAATAAACATAATAATTGTTTAAATAATTTAAGAAAAATTTCAATAAGTGATAATGTTCAAAAAGCTTATTATGAACAAAAATTAAACTCTAATATTAAACCAGTTTCACAATATGATTTAAATAATAATTTTATTGCTACTTATCCTTCTGGTCGTGAAGCAGGTAGACAACTTGGATTAGATAGCAGTAGTATTATAAAATGCTGTAAGGGAAAATTAAAAACAACTGGGAATTTTATTTTTCATTATGCTTAATTTTATAAATCTTTAACGACTATCCTGAAATAAGCTTCCGAGGAATAAAAATAGAAGCAATAGGAGTAGGGCTCAAGCGTATGGAGTAGGTGAAAATCCTTTAAATCGAAAAGAGAAGATTTTATTTTTATAATAAAATGTGATATAGTCTATTCTTATAGGAAACTATAAGCAGTTTTGAAATAAAACGATATAAATGTTGCGAATTTATATAAATAAAAAGACAGTAAATCTTTCCTTTCAATTTTGGTTTTAATGTGTCGTTGTGTACTTTATCCTGGTGCAAAGTTGTTTGTTACTTCCGGTGGTAAAGAACAGGCAGCTACAATTGTGAAAGAAAAGGTAGAAGAAATATGTAAACTTGTACCAGCTTTTAAAAAAGAAATTGATTGGGGAAGAGGACAAACTCAAATTAGTAAGGATTATTGTATATATAAATTTAAAAGTGGTAGTTATTTTGATATTGTAGCGGCTAAAGAAAGTTCACGTGGTAAACGTAGACATGGTGGACTAGTTGAGGAATGCGTTGGTGTAGATGGAACTATACTAAATGAAGTGATAATCCCTAGTTTGTGGGGCCTTATAGCGTGAGTTATAAGTGAAAATGACGTGAACCTAAGAAAAAAGGGTGTGAGATTTTTATCTTGCTAACGGTAAAGAGTCAAGAATACCGTGCTAAGCCTAGAAATAGGAAAGTGTAGAGACTAGAACTGATGAGTGTAAGTTCGTAGAATGGAGTTTATCACCATTCGAAGCGCGTCACAACTAATTTTTTTGGACAAAAGTATATATGGAAATTAGTTGAAGAGATAGTCCAAGAAAATATATAAATATTTTTTGACAATGAACGTTTCACGTAGATGTATGGATGGTTCTGTTCATCCCGAAGAGTCCTTAAATAAGTCACAGATATACGTTACAACAGCTGGATGGAAGAATACATTTCCTTATGAAAAACTTATTACTTTATTAGTTCGCATGGTAGTTGATCCAGGGCAAAGTATTGTTATGGGTGGCTCTTGGCGTATACCTGTGTTAGTCGGATTATTAGATTCTGATTTCTTAATTAATTTAAAGCGCGACCCCACTTTTAATGAAGCTTCCTTTGGCCGAGAGTACGAGTCGATCTGGAGCGGAACAGTCGAAGATGCTTTCTTTAATAGTGAAGTTTTTGATAGAAATAGAAAAATTCAAAAGCCAGAATATGAATATTCTGGGAGATCGTCTGCTTCTTCTTATTATGTAGTTTCTGTAGATGTTGGACGTAAAGGTTGCGATACAGTTGCCTGCATTTTAAAAGTCATTCCACAACCACAAGGCCCATCCATTAAATCCTTAGTTAATATAGTAACTATGGAAGATGAGCATTTTGAAAATCAAGCTATTATGTTGAAAAAATTATATTATAAATATAAAGCAAAACGTTTGGTAATAGACGCGAATGGCTTAGGTATTGGACTTATTGATTATATGATAAAAGTTCAAGAAGATGATAAAACAGGTGAATATTATCCACCTTTTGGTGTTTATAATGATGAAGAAAATTATTATAAAAAATTTAGAACTGATGATACAGAAGATGAAGCAATGTATTTAATTAAAGCAAATGCTACAATTAATACTGAAGCTCATGCTAATTTGCAAACACAATTAAATGCTGGTAAAGTAAAATTTTTACTTGATGAACGTGAAGCAATGATGAAATTAATGGAAACTAAATTGGGCCAAGGTATGACTCCACAAGAAAGGTCAAAATATGTTATTCCATTTAGTCTAACTTCCATACTTAAAGAAGAGCTAACTAACCTTCGAGAAGAAAACGAAGGTGTTAATATTATTCTCAAACAAGTAAATAGAAAAATTAGAAAAGATAAAGTATCTTCTTTAGAATATGGTTTATACTACATTAAACAAGAGGAAGATAATAGACGTAAACGCAAACATTTTAAGGTAGCAGATTTGATGTTTATGAACTAAGAGTTTTTACTCTTAGTTCATAAATTTAAAAGGTGGTGAAATAATGAGGGCTTCAAGAGCAGAAATTAAAATTGAAGAAATTTTAAGAAATAATAATCTTAATTTTAAAGAAGAATATGAGTTTCCTGGTTTAGCAAGTTCAAATGGAAGACCTCTTAGATTTGATTTTGCTGTTTTTGATGATGATGATAATTTAGATTTTTTAATTGAATATCAAGGAAAACAGCATTACATGCCAGTTAGTAAATTTGGTGGTAGTAGAGGATTACATCAACAGAATTATAATGATAAGCAAAAGCGTAGATTTTGTGCATTAAAAAATATAAATTTGATAGAAATTCCCTATACCGAAGAAAATTTAATCAGTTATGATTATATTATGAAAAAAGCTGGATATTAATAGGAGGTGAATTATTTAAATGCGAGATAGACAAGTAGAAATTAAAAATAAAGGTTTTAATATGCTACGCGGAAATCCTATTACTAAATCAGAATATGAAGCTCAATTTGGAAAAGATAGTGTGCCGGAAGATTTTTCAAAAATTCGAGTAGGCTTAAAAACTTTAGATGATGCGGTAATGAACTTAGGTATTTATAGAAAAGTAAACCGCAATTATGGCGATAAGGCTTTTATTCTTAATGCTATTGATAAACATGATTACGAAACTTTAAGAGAAGTTTCTAAATACTTTTATGAGGCTAGCGGTATTTATCAAAGAATGTGTAAATATTTAGCTCTATTGTATAAATATGATTGGTTTGTTACTACTTCTTTTGTTAATAATAATCGAGCTAAAGAATCAAAAAAAGTATTAAATGATTTTATGAAAGCTTTAGATTATTTAGATAATTCTGATATTAAACGTCTTTTTGGAAATATTGCATTAGAAGTAATTAAATGTGGTTCTTATTATGGTTATATTTTAGAATTTAATGATAAATTTAGTATACAACAGTTACCCGCAAAGTATTGTCGCAGTAGATTTAATAGAGGTATTGATCCTGTTGTTGAATTACATATGAGTTTTTTTAATGTTTATTTTGCTGATCCGCAGTATAGAATAAAAGTTTTAAAAATGTTTCCAAAAGAAATTCAAAAAGCTTATGTAGATTATGAAGAAAATAGGCTTAAAGGTGACTATCCTGGAGATTCAATGGGTTGGGCAATGTTAGACCCAGATTGTACTGTAAAATTTAATTTAGGCGATAATGATTTTCCTATGTTGGTAGGAGCAATTCCTTCAATTATAGATTTAGACCAAGCGCAAGAATTAGATAGAAAAAAAACTATGCAGCAATTATTAAAAATTGTTATTCAAAAATTACCATTAGATAAAAATGGTGATTTAATTTTTGATGTTGATGAAGCAAAAGATATACATAATAATGCGGTTGCGATGCTTCGTCGGGCAGTGGGAGTGGATGTTCTTACTACTTTTGCTGATATTGATGTTGCAGATATGCAAGATTCTAATAGTACAACTAAAACTGATGATTTAGAAAAAGTTGAACGTACTGTTTATAATAATTTGGGTGTGTCTCAAAATCTATTTAATACAGATGGTAATTTATCTTTGGAAAAATCAATAGCCAATGATGAAGCAGTAATGAGAGATTTGATTTATCAATATCAAAATCTTTTAAATAGAATTGTTAAAAAGTTTAATAAAAATTCTTATAATTTTAAAGTTTGCATTTTAGAGACAACTATTTATAATTATAAAGATTTGTCCAAAATGTATAAAGAACAAACTCAAATTGGTTATTCAAAAATGTTACCGCAAATTGCTTTAGGACATTCTCAATCAAGTATTTTAGCTTCTATTCAGTTTGAGAATGATATATTGAAGCTTTCTGATATTATGATTCCTCCTATGATGAGTTCTACTATGAGTAGTAAAAACCTTAATAATAATAATAAAGATAATAATAATGCTCAGGCTAAAATACAACAACAGCAAGAAACTGGAGTTGGCAGACCTGAAAAAGCAGATGAACAGAAAAGTGATAAAACAATAGCCAATAAAGCAGCTATGAATTAAGGAGGAAAAAATAATATGTATACAAGTATACCAATAGAAAATTCAGTCGAGCTTATTAATATTCGAGAAGATAATCCTAATGTTTCTTATTGTCAAATAAAAGTATTATATGTGGGCGATAACCGCAACCATACTAGCATATCTAAAGAAGTAGCTTGGAAAATGGGTAGTAAATTACCTGGTTCGCCCATTGTTGGATATTATAATTTTGACTCTCAGGATTTTGAAGAGCATAATCGAGATATTCAAATTAATGATAATGGTACTTTTGCTTTAATTGATATGACTAAGCCTTATGGTTATATTGACTCGCAAGCTAAGGTTTGGTTTCAAAAATTTCAAGATGCTGATGGAATAATTAGAGAATATTTAATGACTGAAGGACAAATTTGGACAGGTATTTATCCAGAAAGTCAAAGAATTATAGAGAAAGGTAATAATCAATCTATGGAATTAGGAAAAGTTCAAGGTTCTTGGACAGGAAGTAACAATTCTAATGAGAGATTCTTTATTATCAATGAAGCGGTAATTGATAAACTCTGTATTTTAGGCGAAAATTTTGAGCCTTGTTTTGAAGGCGCTCAAATAATGTCAGAGTTTGCTTTAGGTCAAATTACGCAATTACGACAAAATATATATACATTACTTGATAATATAAAAGGAGGTCTGGCAAATCAAATGGCTGAGAACAAGAATTTAAATAATGAGCCTGAGAATCAGATTGTTGAACCTGATAACTCTTATGCTAAAAATAAAGAGAACGAAGAGCCTGAGAAGAACCAGGATCAGAATAAAACTACTAATGAACCTGATGATTCTAAGAAAAATCAAAAGTCTGAGGGCAATTCTGAGCAAGAAAATAAGGATGAAAATGAGGATAAGAAGAAGAAGGAATATAACTTATCTGAGATTACAGAATATGTTGAGCTAAAAGCTAAATATGATAATCTTGCTACAGATTTTGCAGTTTTAAAGAAAACAAATGAAGATTTAACTGCTGAAATTGAGCCTTTAAGAGATTTTAAGCTTAAAGCTGATAGAAAGAGTAAGGAAGATATTATTAGTAAATTCTTTATGCTTTCTGATGAAGATAAGAAAGATGTTTCTGAAAATATTGATAAATATAGTTTAGAAGATATTGAATCTAAGTTATCTGTTATTGCTTTCCGTAAGAAAGTTAATTTTGATTTAGATCCTGACAATGCTTCTAAAAAAGATGATTCTGCTCCTACTAGCTTTAATTTAAATAATATTGCTAAGCAGGAAGATACTAATGCTTTACCTGATTGGGTGAAAGCTGTAAAAGGAATGTAATAAGGAGGATATAACAAATGGCAATTAAAAGATTAAGCGGTGCTCAGTTTGTTAAGCGTGGTTATAGCCAGGTCGAGCCTAACCATTTATCTGCTCAGCGCACTGGTCAGATTTACGCACAGCTTCCCGCTAAGAGTGATATTGAAGTTTTGGAAAATGGCCAGTTTGTGAAGTATGACTATGTGAATAAAGAAGTTAATTTCACTGGTAAGGGCGAGTGGATGATGGTCTTTAATGAAGTTAAGACTTATAGAGACCGTGAGACTTATGAAGATTTTGCTATGATTAAGCAGAATTATAATGCTCGTGTTTATAGTCCTGTTGGTCAGAGTAATTCTGATTTAGAACATGTGATGGATTATAGTAAGGCTGCTTTCCGTGAGGGTTCCAGCGAGGGCTTTACTTGGGATATTCCTAAGTTAAGTTATCCTCAGAATATAGCTGATGGCACTACTATGGTTCCTCGTGTTATCAAGACTAATGTCGGCGATATTTATACTACCAATGGTGTTGATGAAACTAGCCTACAAGAGGGCGATGAATTAGCTCCTAACGAGAAGGGCTTTTTGAATAAGGCTTCTGCTGCTTCCGCCGGTGCTGGCGATATGAAGTGGATTGTTGTTAAGGTTTATACTTTAGCCGATAATCAGCCCGCGGTTAAATTACAGCGTATTGCTTGATGAAAGGAGAAAGTGTAAATGTTACAGAAGAATGATCTTTTAGCTTTAATGAAGGCTGTTGCTAAGAGTGAGCCTTCAAAGACTTATAGTTTTCAAAAAGTTTCTATGACTTATGAAGAAATGAATAATACTTTGCGTGATGAGCTAAATGCTCTTGCTGGTACTTATTCTTTATATCGTGAAAATAAGAATTTAATTTTCTCTTTATTAGAAGAGACTATGAATGAGGTTCTTCCTGCTCGTGTTTTAGAGCGCTATGGTCAATTTGCTGAGTCTAAGACTTTTAACCAGGGTGATCGTCCTGTCTTTACCCGTAAGATGGGTACCATGAGAGCTAAGCAGTTCGTTACTCGTGTTGGTCTGGCTGGCGTGTATGAAGTCTTTAAGCTTGGTCAAGAGAGCTTTGAAGTTCAGACAAGCGCTATCGGCGGAGCTGCTCAGATCGGTTTTGAGGAATTTTTGGATGGTCGTGCTGATTTTGCAGAGCTAACCAATATTATTATGGAAGGCATGGATGAGCTGATTTATCGTGAAATTGCCGCAGCTCTAATGGGTTCTATTTCTCAGTTGCCTCAAGCCAATACTGTTCAGACTAATGGCTTTAATGAGGTTGGTATGGATCATTTGATTCAGACTGCTTCTGCTTATGGTAAGCCTACTATTTACTGTACTTATGAGTTCGCCGTTAAAATGATTCCTGCTACTGGTTGGGTTTCTGATAATATGCGTGATGAGATGTGGAGCCAGGGTTATCTTGGTAATTACAAGGGTTGTCAAGTTATTGTTCTTCCTCAGTCTTTTGAGGATGAAACCAATAGCCGTAAGGTCATTGATCCTGGTTATGCTTGGGTGATTCCCGCAGGTGCAGATAGCCGTCCTGTCAAGATTGCTTTTGAGGGTGTTACCCATGTCCGTGAGCGCGAGAATGAAGATTGGTCTCGTGATATTCAGGTTTACCGTAAGGTTGGCGTGGGTGTTATGTTGACTAATAACATTTGCTCCTATGTTGATACCACTCTTGCTGGTAAACTTGATAATAAGGTTGATCTATCTTGATTATTTCTGAAAAATAAGATATAATAATAATAGGGGAGAAGGGGATTTTCCCTTCTCCCCTTTATTTTTTTTGAGAAAAAGGAGAATTTATAATGGAAAATTTTAATAAAGATACTATTTTACAGGTGACTAATCGTAGTAATGGTATTGTGATTTATTCTGTTCCAGACATGCATGTAAGTAGAGAGTTTAACCGCAAAGAAACTAAAAAAATTCCTTATGGTGAACTTCTTGCTTTAGCGCAGCAGCCTGGAGGTAGAGAATTAATTTATAATTATTTATTTGTTCAAAATGCAGAAGCTTTAGAAAGTGCTTTAAATATTAAAGAACAACCCGAATATTGGTTAAAGGAAAGCGATATTCCTAAGTGGATTAATTCTTGTTCTCTTAATGAGTTTAAGGATGCTCTTGATTTTGCTCCCGAAGGAATCATTAGCTTAATTAAAAAGTACGCAGTTGAGGTTCCTCTTAATGCCGCAGATAAAAGAGAAGCTTTAAAAGAACAGTTAAAATTTGATGTTGATAAAGCGATTATTAATGCTTCTGTTGAAACAGAAGATGGAAAAACCGTCGCCCCTGGTCAGCAGATAGAGACAACTAAGCGTCGCTCTAATCCTACTTATAAAAAGATTGTAAAGAAAGACGAGTAAATATAAAGGAGGACATTATTATGTCAGATTATCCTATCACTGGGCCAAATACTACTTTTAAAGAAATTTATGATAGATTTTTTGGCAAAATTACTGATGATATGTATGTGGAATGGACAAAAGAGGATACTGAAAAAGATGTAAAAAATATTTTAATTGATGCTATTCCTGGTTTTGAATTTCCACGTTTTCCTTTATATGATTACAATGAAGATTCTTATAATTGTCATTTAACTAGCGAGGAAATAAATATCCTCGCTATTTTAATGTATAATACTTGGCTTCAAAGACAAGTAGCTTCTATTGAAAATACTAGGCAAAAATTTTCAGGTTCTGATTTCAAAATGACCAGTCAAGCTAATCATTTAGATAAACTTATCAAACTTAAACAAGAAGGCGAAAGACAAGATCGCCACATGCAACGTTTATACAAACGTAGAAAAATTATTGATTCTAAGGGGTCAATTAAATCTAATTGGTCTACTCTTGCGGAGATAAGTACCTTTAATGATTAATAAATATAATTTTGAGTTTGATAAAAAAGTGATTAAAGCAGACACTCATAGATTGGTTAATCAATTATGGAAATTAATTCCAATGAGAGAAAATAATGAACCTTGGGATACACATTTATCAGTAATGATAGAAGAAATTAGTGGATTAAATGAAATATATCAAAATCAAATTGATTTTTTAGTTTTATTATCTAAACTTGAAGGATTAAAATCTGAAGTTTGTAATGATTTTATGATATATAGAAAAACAGTTTTTCGTTGTATAGATTTATTAGTGAGGTTAATGCCTTATGAATAATTTAGAATTAATGCACAAACGTCTTGAATATTTTGGTGGATTAAAGCAAGAGGATAGAATGATAAATGATAAGTATAGAGCTTTCTTAAAAAGTTTATTATATTCTTATCAAAGTTGTAATGTAGAATTAGTTCAAAAATATACAGATTGTTTTGAATTAGAAGAGATTCAACCGCAATATAGAGCTTTGATTAATCCTGATAAATTAAAACAAGACTATGATGATAAAGTTCTTTCTATTGATTATAAATATAATTATGATTTAGGAGATATTTTTAAGTGGGTTGGCACTGATACTAATTGGATTATTTATTTAAGAGCTTTAACAGAGGACGCTTATTTTAGAGGTGAAATTAGGCTTTGCCGTCATAAAATAAAATTTAAGGATGAAAAAGGGAATATTTGTTCTACTTGGGCGGCGATTAGAGGCCCTGTGGAAACACAAATTGAATCTATCCAAAAAGGACAAGTCCGAGTTGATAAACCAAATTTAAGTTTAAATATTTTATTACCTAAAAATGAACAAACTTTATTTGCTTTTGATAGATATTCAGAATTTTTATTTGCTGGAAAATGCTGGCAAGTACAAGCTCCAGATTCAATTTCAATGAAGAATATTATTGAAGTTAATGCGGAAGAATATTATATTAATAAGGAAACAGATGATAAAATAGAAGAAATTAAAAATGGTTTAGTTATAGAGCCTGTTGATCCATCTCCTGATACAATTATAAAGGGAGAAACTTTTATTAAACCTAATATTGCTGAAATATATGAAGCCCCAGATGTGGGAGGAAAATGGAAAGTTGTTGAAAATTATCCAGTTTGTTTAATTCCTGTCGATGATTTGCGGGTTAAAGTAATTTGGCAAAAATCGGTTAGTGGACAATTTACTTTAGAATGGTATAAAGACCATATTGTAGAAACAAAAACAATAGTGGTAGAATCATTATTCTAAAGCTAAAGGAGAAAAAGGAATGAAAAAAAATTTATATGAATTTCCAAAGTCTAGTTTTTTGGGTATGGCCAAAGATACAGCTTTGATTATAAATAAAATTTTAACCAATAAAAATATTTTAAAATTAATTTATTATACTTCTAGGGATTGGAAAGATAAACCTGATTTAAATAGTCAACAAATAAAAGAGCTATTTGAAAATAAACAAATATCTAATATACCTAAGATTACTGTTTTTCCAGATAAAGCTACTTATCTGAGAATTAGTTATGATGATTTTGTTCCGAATGATACTAATCCTTATTATAGAAATCATATGATAGATATTAAAATTATTTGTCATTATGATTCATGGGATTTAGGAGATTTTGAGTTAAGACCTTATCGCATAGCTGGGGAGTTAGATTCTATTTTAGATGGACAACATTTAACTGGAATTGGAGAATTACAGTTTCTTAGTGCAGAACAAATTCTCATAGATAATGAATTTGCAGGAATTAATTTAAGATATTGGGCCGTTAGAGGTAATGAAGATAAGGTTAATCCTTTGAATTAATATGGATATTAAATTAGCATTAATGGCAGGTGTAGATATTCCTATACCTGAGTTACAAGCAATTATTCATCAACCGCAATTAAAAGAAATTGCAAGGATGGGTGAACAAAATTTTTTTATGGCAATTCATTATTTATGTTTAAATAAAGAAGCTTTGTTAGAGGACGAAAGTCTTTTACAGAGTTTAACAAATTTTCAAGTATTGATGAAAGTTATTGAACAATCAGAAGATGCTGAGAAGAAAATAGCTTTAATAACTTTACTTTCTCTTTTGTTTCCAGGATTTAAACCAATAATTACTCCAAAGAGCATTATTCTTAATAATTTGCAAACAAAACAAAGCATTTTAATAGATGATAATAATTATGTTTTTTTACAAGAAATATTAAAACAAATGTTTTGTATAAGTAGTATTTTTCAGGGAGATAATGTTGTTTATAATCCTGCGAATGAAGCTGCAAAAAAAATTGCTGATAAATTAATGAAAGGCAGAAAAAGAGTTGCGGAATTAAAGGGAAAAAATCAAGAAAGCGTGTTAAGCAGATATGTTTCTATTTTAACAATAGGGATTTCCTCTATGTCTTTAGAAAATTGTCTGGCTTTAACAATATATCAACTATTTGATTTGGTTGAAAGATATAATCTGTTTATTGAATGGGATTTAAATTTGCGGGTTAGGCTCGCAGGTGGAGACCCCAAACAAGATGCGGAAAATTGGATGAAAAACATTCATTAATTTATAAGGAGGAAAATAAACATGAGATTTGGTGTACGCGAGATCTGTGATGTTGTGTTACGTGCTAAAGCAAGACAAACTCTAGGTGCTCGTACTTTTTATAAGAATGAGCCTGTTCTTTATTTTGATACTTTAAAGACTTCTAGCTTAGAAGGTCAAGCTACCACAGTTTATGCTCAAGGCGGACGTGGTAACTCTAGATTAATTGCCTGGGAAGGTGAGAAGACTCTTACATTTACAATGGAAGATGCATTGCTTTCCCCTGAAAGTTTTGCAATTCTTTCCGGTGCTGGTTTGATGGATGCTTCTGC
>ERZ1023658.405-NODE-405-length-12256-cov-9.091140_pt1 | contig 12256 bp, 7 predicted proteins | sample MGYA00380339_ERZ1023658 | MGnify/ENA primary metagenome ERZ1023658 (study PRJEB33179, sample SAMN07448981) | human gut metagenome | biome: Human-gut; feature: Human associated habitat; material: Faeces | host: Homo sapiens | place: India: Bhopal | collected... | reverse complement strand
TCTCTTATTCTCCTTTGGCTGCTTTAGAGCTTTATGTTAACAAATCTAACTCATAGTTTTTTGATGCGAAACTCATAGCTTTTCGGCTCGAAGCTCACCGTTTTTTGCATCGCGAGGGAATGAAAAATACATCGGGAGGGAATAAAAAATGCATCGGGAGGGAATAAAAACAGCCTGCATGATGGCAGATTATCACCATCTAGAGGCATCATTCAAGCCTAGTGCCGGTCATCATTGATGGCACTTATCTGTCTTCATATAAGGCACTTAGATATCTTAAGAAGGAACGCAAGATGGGTAAGAAAAACAGCCAGGGGTTAACAGGGTTAACAGTTAACACCCCAAAAATGCATACTTCCCTCTACTCACATATAAAAATAAGTATATATATATTTATTATTATATAGGTATAAAGGAGGGGGAGGATGCAAAAAACAGCTGTTAACTGTTAACCCTGTTAACCCCCAATGAAAAAGTTAATAGTTTATAGTTAATAGTTGATAGGGCGTAGCCGTTAGCAAGATTGCTATAAACTATCAACTATTAACTACTGAACTTTCGCATGTGGGGAAGTTAAGGGAAGTTAGGGAAGTAGAGGGAAGTTAAGGGACAAATGTCCTACGTTTTACGAAAGAAGACTATTGTCTCTTCACTTCCCGAACGACCGTAGGGAGTGATAACTTCTTTAACTTCAATCAATTCCCTCACTTGCGAAACTTGAATAAGATTAATCCCCCGAATAGGTCATTTTAAAATTTACCTTCTTTAATTCATTGTAGTTCAATAAATACCTTTTATCAAAAATATTTTTTTCTATCAACTCTTCTTTGGAATATTTATCAATAGTACTTTGTTTAAATATTATCACTTGGTATAGACTATTAGCTTCATCTTCTGTTTCCGGAATTGGTATCTTTCCTATGAAGCTGCTATCATTTTCTGTCTCAATTAATAATTTACCACCAAATACTTCAAAAACATATTGAGGAGTTAAAAGGGTTGAATCTTTAAACATAAATTCCAATGCATAGATCGTTTCCCCTGATTTATTTATAACCTTAACATCTTGATAATACACGTCCTCACCAGGATTTCCTATCAGGCATGAGCATGCATTATATAGCACACAAACCGTACAAAAAATTGCTACTTTCAGAAATCGTATAATTTTTTTTTTCATATTGTTACTATTAAGAATTGAGTGCAAAATTAATCATTTAAAACTGCAGCAAAGATACAAATAATCCCTCAATGAGAGATTTTTACGCATAATGCTATCTACATATTAACCCTCAAATCCGCAACTAAGCCTTCCACAGGGTTTGTCGGGTGCGCCTTTCTATCTATAGCGTGAACTTATATCCTGCCGTGATATATATGGCATAGTTGCGTGCCGTTGGAGAGTTGTTGAAGCCCCAGCCACCGGGGTTGTCTGTCTTCAGACTGATAGCCTGTCGCAGTTCGAAACAATAGGAGGCGTCGAGGGTGATATGTCGCCATTCGTAGCTCACTCCAAGGGGAATGCCAATAACAACATTGCGGAATTTGCTGCTTACATCCTCCGATTTCTTCTCTTTGTACGATTCCCATAGGTACATTGATGATACGTCGTTGCCGAGGTTCATCGTGCGTATGCTGTGTATAGTCATCTTATCCTTTGCCGAGAGGAGTATGCCAGCCTGCACACCAATATGTGCAGCCAATCCTTTCACACCAGAGAAGTATGTCTTGATTTGCAGAGGCACGGAGAGATATGTCACGTCAAGTTTTTCATCGGCAGACGCATATTTCTCTTTCTGTTTCTCAAGTCCAGTACCTATCAGGCTGAAGTCAGCTCCCGTAAGCAGAGAAAAATTCTGCGACAAAGGAAACTCAACGCTTGCTCCAACAGTATATCCGGCTTTCCATTTCTCTGCTACCGTTAGTGCAGCGCCATTCATCTTGGCTATTGTTACGCCTGCATGTGGAATGACAGACACGTGGCGACTTTCGTTTTGGGCTGTTGTCCACATAGGCAACAACATCATGATAACGACTGTTATGATATGTTTCATTGAAATTATTTTCGTTTATAAGTATAACATTCTGTTGTATTATCTTGCTCGCGCGTAAGCTTCATACTGTTTTCAGTCTTGTCGCTTATGGTCCATGTTTCTGTATAACTGTATTTTGGGAAAAGGAGATTGGTCAAGTCTCCTGCAATAGTGATGTTGTCACCCTTCAACATGAAGCATTGGTCGTAGAGCTGACTTCCAAACCTATCCCATTTGCTTATTTTGTGATTTTCTGAAAAAGCTAATGTGTGGTAAAACTGCTTGTTCCAATCATCACCATTGAGAATGTCAATATCGGTAACATTCTCACCATTGATCATGCGCGTATAGTGGATGGTTTCCCACTTGCCAAGCAGTCCTGCAGGCACAGGGGCCTTCATGATCTCGTCGGCTCGCATCATCTCATCAGGAACATCTTTCTTCACGAAGTGTTCCACTAGCTGACTGTTGTTATTGCGGTCAATGGCAAGTAATGAGTTGCTGCCTACGGCATACACCATCCATTGTGAACCCAAAGAAGAGATGACACAGCTATTGCCATTAAGTATCACCTCTGCCGAATGATATTCCACGGAATAATATTTTTCCACACCATACAAACATGTCAAATCAGAGATGTTTCCTTCATTATCGATATAGAAGCCTGTGCCGTTCTCGTTATCCTGTTCCCAATAACCCGTGATGTCAGCCATCGTGTAACCCGACATTTTCATGCCCTCAAGTTCGCTAATCATCTCGTTTCCATTTCCAGGGAGGGATGTCAGCTTATAGAAAGGCACTACGGATGTTTTTCCTTTATACGCAAGATACATTGTTCTGTCATTGTTTCCCGCCACTGTCACATTATAATAGGCGCCATTACTGATAGGAAGTTGCATCTCGTAGTGGTTGCCGTTCACGCTCCATTTACCTGTTTTAAAACCCAGGTGATAAGGATTAGCGGTTTCACCGGTATATAACCATTCGCTGACAGTCTCGTCACTGTGTACCACGAAGCCCTGAATGGCACCATCGCCATTGATGTCACCATCGGCTATTTGCCAATAACCGGTAATCGGGGTATTAATATCAGGGGAGAGATCGGTTTGGTCGTCACTGCATGATGTCAGTATAATGATGACAAGCAGGCATTGGGAAAGAAATGCGAAAAAAGTACGTTTCATGTTTTGTTATTATTTTACATTAATTCCGCAACACTATTATAAATTAAACTTTTTAAGTGTCTGAGCAACAAAAAGTTGCCTAGGATTTTGTCATGTCGAAGAATTCACTTATCTTAGTGTTGCAAAACAAACAAGAGAATTCAACGATAGCCATGGCAAAGATGGCTAAACATGGACTCATTTTAATCAACAGGCTTTGGTTGCCTGAAAGCAGAAGGCGTAACCCCTCTCATCTTCTTGAAGAACTTGGTGAGATGCGCCTGGGATGAGAAGCCGAAGGTATTGGCAATCTCCTGAACCGTATGCGTGGTGGTAGAAAGTTCGCGCTCTATCTCCTTCACGATGTATTCATCGATGATTGCCTTCGGGGTCTTGCCGGAGATGCGGCGGGTAACCTGAGCCAGATAACGGCCACTCACATTCAGCTGGTCGGCATAGAAATGAACATCGCTGTAAGTGCGGCAGAAGTTATTAACCTGCGAGATAAACTGGTTGTAAAGCTCGGAACTTCTGCCCTGCAGATTGCTCTGGCGCACGAGTTCTACATTGATGAAATCCTGCGCCTTCGCCAGCGCCTCCCCCATCTTCTTGCCCTGATTCAGATAAACGGCAAGAGCTGAAGAGAAACGGTTAATGAGACCATGAGAATTGGCATTGTCAAGTCTGTAAACCTGCAGTCCCTGCTTCTCGGCAAGGCTCAGCAGCTTGGAATTCTGCAGAATGATGTCGCTCTCCTTCTTGCGTGCCACGACGACAGAACAGAGCGGCAACAGGCGGTATTTAATCTGACTCACCACATCTTCCGTCATCAGCGCATCGCCCTGGCTCGACCAGATGGCAGGGGCATAGATGATATGGGCAGGACGGTATCTGGTCAGTGCATCGATGACCACATTCAGCGTTTCCACCCTGCGTATCATACCAATCTTCACAATATCGGGCTGCATATCGTTCATGATAGCCTCTATCTGCCCCGAAACTATCTCGGCTGGAATATCAAAGAACTCCTGAATACCGAGCGTATTCTGCACAGTGATACTGGTTATCGCCGAAACAGCATAACCGCCCAACTCGGAAATCGTCCTGATGTCAGCCTGTACACCAGAGCCTCCGGTGCTGTCTGAACCTGTAATCGTTAATATCATATACTTTGAACTTTAATCTCTGAACTTGAAACATTGAACTTGAAAGCCGATGATAAGTCCGATGGCAAAGATACAAAAAAAACAACGAATATCGCTCTCTGACATGGAAAAATGCTTTTTTTTCTATATTAAATGACCGAAAACGATATTTTCATGTAAAATAGTTCTGTATTTCAGCTTATTTTATTTATCTTTGCAAGGACAATAAGGATCTAATAAAACAAATAAATTAAACAACGACATGAAAATAATCTACTTAACGGTTGTATTGGTTTTGGCTACATGCTTCACCGCCAAGGCACAGAAGGGGTACAAGAATGTGCTCCGCGAAACCAACATGGCTTTCTACAAAACGGAACAGGCAAAGCAGGTGGGTAACCAGATTCTTGCTTACCAGAGAGTAACCGGCGGATGGCCCAAGAACATCGACATGGTGAAACCGATGAGCCATGAAGAGATGGAGAAAGTATTGGGCGAGAAGAACCGCCAGGACGACTCCACCACCGACAACGATGCCACCAACATGCAGATGCTCTATCTGGCACGACTCTACCAGGCTACCAAGACACAGAAATACAAGGAAGCCTTCTGCAAAGGCGTGGAATATCTCCTGAGCGGACAGTATGCCAACGGAGGATGGCCACAGTTCTGGCCTAAGATGCGCGACTACCAGATACACATCACCTTCAACGACAATGCCATGGTGAACACCATGAAACTGCTACGCGACGTTTACCAGCAGAAAGCACCATTTAACAAAGGACTTACAGACAAGAACCTCAGAGAGAAAGCCAGAAAGGCTTTTGACAAGGGAGTAGACTGCATCCTGCGCTGCCAGATAAGAGTGAACGGCAAACCTACCGTATGGTGCCAGCAGCACGACCGTGAAACCTTTGCTCCTGCCCCAGCCCGCGCCTTCGAACTGGCTTCATTCTGTTCATCAGAAAGTGCCAGTATCGTTAAACTCCTGCTCGAAATTCCTAACCCATCAGAAGAGATAAAGGAAGCCGTAAGAGGAGCCATGCAATGGTTTGATGACTATAAACTGACCGGACTCAAGGTAGTAAGAACGGGCGAATACGGCTCACCTTACCGCAACACCACATTGGTAAAAGACCCTGCAGGCACACCCCTGTGGGCAAGATTCTACGACCTGAAGAACTGCGAACCATTCGTCTGCGACCGCGATGGTATTCCACGCAAGAGTATGCAGGAGATAGGAACCGAACGCCGAAACGGATACGGCTGGTATCAGGACACACCAGCCATGCTCTACCCGCTCTATCAGAAATGGGCTGAGAAATATGACAAAGCCCATCTGCTCAACATCAGCCTCAACACAAAAGGCAAGAACGAAACCGGACAGCTGGACCTCACCCACTTCAGCAAGCCAGCCCTTTCAGACTTCAATACCATCGTAAAAGCCGGTGAAACGATACAGGCTGCCATAGAGAAGGCTCCAGCCAACAGCGCTACACCTTATATTATATATGTACGCAACGGCAAATATCACGAAAAAGTAATCATCGACAAGCCAAACATCGTACTGGTAGGCGAAAACAGAGACAGCGTCATCATAGAATATGCCGAGACTGCCCAGTCGCAAACCATCAAGCAATACAAAGGCAAGGATGTTCACCAGGGAGTCATCGTCCTGACCGAAGACGCCAACGACTGCGTTATCAGCGGAATCACCGTATACAACAACTACGGCTCTACCGTAGAGAAGACTACCACCCATCAGATGGCAATCTTCGGCAGAGGCACACGCACCATCATCACCAACTGCAATATCTATGCAGATGGCAATGATGCCTTGTCGCTCTGGTGCAAGCAGGATGGAATGTACTATCATGCCGACCTCTTTCTGCGCTGTCCGGGAGTAGACTTCATCTGTCCTCGAGGCACCTGCTACGCTACCCGCTGCAAGTTCCTGGGCGACAGCCGTGCCATCATCTGGCACGACGGCAGAGGAGACATCAACAACAAGTTTGTGATTACGAACTCATCGTTTGATGCATTATCGCCTACCAAGTTGGGCAGATATCATCACGACCACCAGTTCTACCTCATCAACTGCAAGATGTCGAAGAACATACTGGACAGCAACATCAGCTATGCCTATACCGACAAGGTGCTCGACCCATGTCCATGGGGACAGCGAGTATACTATTACGGCTGTGAGCGTGAGGGTGGCAACAGCGGCTGGCTCAGCGACAACCTGAGCACAGCCCCCGGTTCACCGGCATTCCATGCCGTTACTGCCAAATGGACCTTCATGGGCAAATGGGATCCGGAGGCAAGACTCAGAAGCCTCTGGCATGTATTGAAATATCAAGTAGAATACTAAGTATAACTAAACAAAAAAATCTTTTATGGATCTACAAATCAAGAAAGGCGCATTAGCCTTATCATTAAGCTTGTGCTGTGTAGGTGCATTCGCACAGAAGACCATCACAGGTACAGTAAAAGATGCAACTGGAGAACCATTAATTGGCGTTACCATCCAAACAGCAAAAGGTGGTGGTACTGTAACCGATTATGACGGAAACTTCAGCCTTAGCAATCTAAAGGTAGGCGAAAAGCTTACGATTTCCTATGTAGGATGTAAGACCAAGATTGTCACCGTAAGCAACAATCCTACGATGAACATCGTTCTGGAGTCATCAGACAAATCGCTCGATGAAGTCGTTGTCATCGGTTATGGTACGATGAAGCGCCGCGACCTGACAGGTGCCGTAGCATCAGTAACAGGCGACAAACTGGCTCAGAACCCGGTATCTAATATTGCCGAAGCCCTGCAAGGACAGCTACCAGGCGTAACCGTTACTTCTCAGGACGGTCGTCCGGGAGCCAGCATGAGCATCCGTGTACGTGGTGGCGGTTCCATCACCCAGAGCAACGATCCGCTCTTCATCGTAGACGGAGTACAGGTATCAAGCATTGATGACATCCCAGCCGACAATATCGAAAGCATCGACGTGCTCAAGGATGCAGCCTCTACAGCCATCTACGGTGCCCGCGGTGCCAACGGTGTTATCCTGATTACCACCAAGAATGCCAAAGAGGGAAAGGTAAACGTAAAATACAACATGTATTTCAGAGTAAAGGAAAAGCCGGAAACCTACAAACAGGAGAGTGCCTACGACTACGTGCTGCGCAACTGGAGCTACGCTACAGCCTATAATGCAAAAGACGGGCAGGATATTGCCAAATACTTTGGCGTAGGCAGCGAGAACGGCAACCATCTGGAGGAATACAAATCGATGGGAACCCACAATTATCAGGACGATCTTCTGGGCAGTTCACACTCCTGGAACCACGACTTAAGCATAAGCGGCGGTACAGAGCGTACCAAATATTATGCAACCCTGAACTATATCAACGACAAGGGTTCATTGAACAACACCGGTTTCCGCCGCTGGAACGGTAACGTGAAACTGACACAGGACATCAACAAAAAACTGAAATGGAACCTGGATGCACGCTACAGCGAGATGCAGTTCAAGGGAGCCAAGTTTGAATATGCCACATGTTCATACAACTTCCGCCCTATCGACACTCCACTCGGAGAAGATGACGGCAGCTTACTCGGTTTGGGAGATTCACACGTATCGCAGTCTTTCAATCCTGTATCAATTTACGACAACTATACCAGCATCCATACCCGCAACAGAATGCGTGCCAACAACTCATTGATCTGGACACCAATCAAGGGGCTGACAGGAAAGACCGAACTGACCCTGGGCCGCAACTGGAGTGAGCAGAAGACATGGGATGGAGGTTTCGAAGAAGGCTACAGCCATGCCAAGTTGAAGAAGTCTGACGGATATCATGTAAAGTGGACTTCTACCATCAACTACAACGTACAAGGTTTAGGCAAGGACCATAAACTCGACCTACTCGCCGGTAATGAGGTTTTGGCAAGCAAGAGCAGTTCTACCACCTTCGATGGTTATGGCTATCCGGAAGAATGGGATATGAACACCGCATTCGGTATGCTCGACATGACCAATAAGGACCCAGACCTGAAAATAGATAAGGATACATACGTCAACAACATTGCCATACCAGAGCATTCTTTGTCATGGTTCGGCCGTGCCAACTATTCTTATCAGAGCCGTTACCTGTTTACCGCCACCTTCCGTGCCGACGGCAGTTCCAAGTTTGCACCTAATCATCACTGGGGTTACTTCCCTGCAGCCGCAGCCGCATGGCGTATCTCAGACGAAGCATGGATGAAAGGTACAGAAGACTGGTTGAGCAACCTGAAACTCCGTCTCTCATATGGTACAGCAGGAAATGACAATATCAACTCTTCACTATGGAAGGATACATGGCAGAAGAGCACCACTACCGTAGATGGAGAAATCGTTGACACCTACGTACCAGGAAGCATGATGGGCAATCCGGACCTGAAATGGGAGACCACTATTTCCCGTAACGCAGGTATTGACTTCGGTTTCTGGAACGGAAAACTCCGCGGCACACTGGACTTCTATTGGAACACCACCAAGAACATCCTGATGATGGTGCCTATCGATACTTCTACAGGTTACACCTATCAGTTCCAGAACGTAGGTAAGACATCCAACAAGGGTGTAGAGCTTGCACTCAGCTACGAGATAGTACGCAACAAGGACTTTAACCTGAGCTTCGGTATGACCTACAACTTCAACCATAACAACATCGACGATCTCTTCGACGGCGTATTGGCAGATACTCATACCAACTGGGGCTCAACCACCCGTCTTCCATACTACGACTACGTAATCCGCAAGGGAAACCCAGTGGGTCTGATCCAAGGCTACAAGTCACAAGGAATCTATACAGTAGATGACTTCAACGTCAGCGCAGATGGCGTATGGACCCTGAAGCCAGGTATTCCAGACAACGTAGACAACATCGGTAACTTTGCCGGTGCCGAGAACTATAAGCGTCCAGAAGACCAGAAGGCATTCCCAGGTATGGCTAAGTTTGCAGATACAGATGGTGATGGAAAGATTACCTCCAGTGATGTAACCATCATCGGCAAGACAAAGCCTCAGCACACCGGCGGTTTCAACTTCTCCGGTCATTACAAGAACCTGGACTTCACCGCCAACTTCACCTATCAGATAGGCGGCAAGGTTTATAATGCCAATGCCCTTCATGACATGATGGGTGGTAAGGACACCTGGTATGGTGCAGCCAAGCTTAATATCGTAAGCGACTGCTGGAAGATGTACAATGTAGACAGCAAGGGCGATCTTTACGCCGTGACAGACCCAACCGAGCTGAAGGCTCTCAATGCCGGCGCCAAGTATGCTCTGCCATTTGCTGAAGTAGGTTTGGTAACATCCGACTTCATAGAAGATGCCTCTTACCTTCGCCTGCAGAATCTCTCCGTAGGCTACACCTTCCCAAAGAGATGGATGAAACCTCTCGGAATCAGTAATCTCCGTGTGTACGCAACAGCAACCAACCTGTTCTGCATCACCGGTTATAGTGGTATCGACCCAGACGTCAACACCAACTTCGATGCTGGCGGCAACGGCTTTCCTACCCCTAATTACGATTACCAGGCATATCCAAAGACACGCTCTTGGACATTCGGTGTAAACTTATCATTCTAATATACAAATAAGGAAACAGATATGAAAAATAAATTTTTATATATCGCTCTATACGCTGCAGGAATGCTGGGTGCTACCTCATGCAGCGACTATTTGGAAACGAAATCACCTTCTACCGTAGATGCAGATTTCGTTTTCTCCAGCACAGCCACAGCCAAGGCAGCACTGGAAGGAGCCAAAGCAGCCATGCATGGTGCCTACAGTTCACACATCTTCGGCGACGGACTCTACTATGCAGCCGACATTGCCGGTTCCGACATCATGCGCCATCCGGAAGGATACGCCAAGCAGCCTGGCCGCCATCCGGCTGAAGCATTCTACCGCAACGGAACCGAGACCGGTGCCTACGCACTTACCTCGTACATGAAAGAAGGAACAGACGGTACATACGGCTACCTCTTCAGCGTAATCGGTAAATGCAACGCCATTACTACAGCTTTCGAACAGAAGGACAACTTCGAGGAGATGATGAGCCTGTCGGAACCTACAGAGCTGAGCCAGCTTTATGGTGAAGCCGTAGCCATCCGCGCAACCTGCTACAGAGAACTCATCAAGTATTTCGGCGACGTTCAGTTCCAGTCAACATTCGGCGTGGCAGCCGGCGGATTGGTAAGCCGCGATTCTATCTATGACGTCTGCATAGAGCAACTCAAGAAGGTAGAGCCTCACATGTACGTTCTGGGCACCTGTCCTACCTATGCCAACAACGTGAAGAACTATTATTCGCGCACCTATGTAGATGGTCTCATTGGCCGCATGGCATTGGAAGCCGGTGGTTACCAGACCCGCCGAAACGACATCAAGCGAGTAGATGGCAAGGGCAATCCGCTCACCTTCGAAGCCCTCGGCACAGATAACCAGAACGCCACTTATGGCCGCCGTTCAGACTGGAAGAATCTTTATGCCACAGCCAAGGAATACTTCAAGAAGGCCATCGACAACGCAGGTACTGCCGTTTTCCACGAAACAGACCCTCGCTCAGAAGACAAGAATGGACGTGTCTACAACAATCCATACCAATACTTCTTCCAGCAGTTACATGATGCTGACGCCACCTATGCTGACGAAAGCATCTACGAGGAGCCATTCACTCAGGGATCGACAGGCAACGACCCACGCCCTTACTCTTTGGGGCGTCCTTCAAATGGTGGTTCCAAGGTAGCATACCCTTGCAAGAACTACGGACAGGGACGTATCAACCCAGCCTTCTATTATGGTGATTTCGATCCTAAGGACCTGCGCCGAGACGTATCATGCACCGTAACAGGAAGTACCGGAAAGGGCATTGAGGCTCTGATTCCATTCACACCGGGTTCCAAGCAAAGTGCAGGCGGTATCAGCTGCAACAAGTTTGATGAGAACCGACAGACTACGGTCTGGACTCAGGCACAGCGCCGTTCAGGTATCAATGCTCCATACATGAGACTGTCAGAAATGTATCTTGGCTATGCTGAGGCTTGCGCAGCTACAGGCGACAACGCAGAAGCAAAGACCTATCTTACAAAGGTTCGCAACCGCGCTTTCCGTACTGCAGATGAAGCAAACGTAGAAGGATTCATCAACAAAGAAGGTTCCTTGCTCAAGGCTATCATTGACGAGCGCGGATTCGAGTTTGCCGGCGAAGGTGACCGCCGTTTCACCTTGATACGTACTGGCCTGTTGCCTGAAAAGATCAAGGAGATTAAGGATCTTACCCGCAAGATGCTTGACGGTTTGAAGACAAATGGTTCATACACCTTTGAGAATGGCAATACCATCTCTGCCTACATCTATACCAAGAGCGTAGATGCTGCAGGTATGAAAGATGCCAACGGCAATACAATGTATGGTTACCGATTGACAACCCAATGCCCTGAAGGCAAAGAGAATGATCCTATTCTTTATCCATCCTGGCGCGGCCAGAAGGACAATTGGGATGAGTTGGGCCTCGACTATGGTACCAAGACTCCAAAGACCAATCTTGCCATCAAAGGCTTGTTTGCACCGGTTTCTGACGAAGAAGCTGAAGAACTGACAAAGGATGGTTATAAAAAGGTAAATTGGGGAAAGACGCTAGTAGATAATGATGATGAGTACTACAAGTATCTCTTCTATGATTACGACTACGTATCAGCACCTATCTATCTGTGGCCATTCACACCGAACATCATAGCAACAGGTGGATTCGTAAACGGATACGGATTCTCTAACAAGTAAATTAAAAAGAGGCTCTAACAAGTAAATAAAAAAGAGGCTCTAACAAGTAAATAAAAAAGAGGCTCTAACAAGTAAATAAAAAA
>ERZ1023658.404-NODE-404-length-12275-cov-26.116776_pt1 | contig 12275 bp, 11 predicted proteins | sample MGYA00380339_ERZ1023658 | MGnify/ENA primary metagenome ERZ1023658 (study PRJEB33179, sample SAMN07448981) | human gut metagenome | biome: Human-gut; feature: Human associated habitat; material: Faeces | host: Homo sapiens | place: India: Bhopal | collected... | reverse complement strand
GGCGAGTTAAACGCACGCGATCTTCAGAAAGTCTGCTTTGAGCAAGAACGCTATAAAAGAATTACTATTAGTGATGCAGAAAAAGCAGATGAATTACTTGAAATTTTAATGGGAGTTAAAGTAGAACCCCGCAAACAATATATTTATGAAAATGCTACTGAGCTTGGTTTTACTTTTGATTAAAGGAGGAAAAGAATGAGTTTAATTACAGAAGTTGATATTCTTGATGAAGCCAAAGAAAACTTTTTAACTTATAGTTCGGAAGTTTTGACAGATAGAGCTATTCCTTCAATTGAAGATGGTCTTCTTTCTGCACAAAGAAAAATTCTTTGGACTATGGAAGATTATCTTAAAATGAATAACAAAAGTAAAACAAAAAAGTGTAACGCTATTGTGGGAAGTACATTAGCAACTAGCTATTTTCATGGTGATGCTAGTTGCTATGGAGTTTTATGTAAAATGTCTCAGGATTATCTTATGCGGTATCCTCTAATTGCGGGGCAGGGTTCATTGGGTACACAAGAGAATAATGATATGGTGGCTTCTGCTAGATATACAGAAGCTAAACCTAGTATTTATGCAGATTTGATGATGAAGGATTTTAAAAAGAATATTGTCCCAACAAAAGAGACATATAATGGTGAATTTATGGAACCAGTTATTCTTCCTTCACTTTTTCCTAATGCAATTTGCAATGGTAGACAGGCTATTGGTGTGTCTATGAGCCATAATAGTAGCCCACACAATTTGACAGAAGTATGTGAAACTGCAATCGCATTTATTCAGAAAAAAATTTCCAATACTAACGATCTGCTTAAATATTTACCTGGGCCAGATTTTCCATTAGGCGGTACTATTATTAATATCAAAGATATTTATACTGCTTTTAATACTGGTCATTCTTCTGTTTCTTTAAAGATTCAAGGAGATTATGAGATTAAAGATAATAAAATTATCTTTACTACCATTCCTTATAGAACCTATCGAAATAAAATTAAAGAACAGATTGAAAAAAATGTAGATGTTTTGGCAGAAGTAATTGAGGATTTTGACGATGAATCCAACGTTGGACAAAACAAGTTAATCTTTTACGTTAAGAAAAACGTAAATCCGCAAATTGCTTTAAATAGATTATTTAAATTAACTGATTTGCAGACTACCCTTTCCTATAATATGAATTTTATTGTTAATGGTACTCCTAAACTTTGTTCTATGTTAGATTTAATTAAGAATTATGTTTTACATCAAGAAAACATGTTAATTAATTCTACTACTTTTGACAAAGAGAAAGCAGAAGTTAGAGTTCATATTTTGGAAGGTCTTATTGCTGCGGTAGATAAAATTGATGAAGTAATTAAAATTATTAAGCAATCTGAAAATAATCAAATGGCAAAAGAAGGTTTGATGGCTTTTCTTTCTATTGATGAAGTTCAGGCAAATGCAGTTTTAGACATGAAACTCGGCAAATTAAGTAAAATTAACAAAAATGAATTAATTCAAGAATTGGAAGATAAAAAGAAGTTTATTGAATATTGTATTGGTATTTTAACCAATAAAGAAATTCGCGATAATACTTTAATTAATATTATTACTGAATTAAAAGATAAATATGGAGATAAGAGAAGAACTAAACTATTAAACTTAGAAGATAATAATATTGAAACAATAGTCCCTGATATTGTCCCTGAAAATTGTGTTGTATCTATTACTAAATCTGGTAATATTAAACGCATTCCTAGCAAAAATTATAAAACGCAAAAGCGCAATGGTGTAGGTATTAAAAATAATGATGATATTATTTCTTATATTTGTAATACTAATACTATTGATACTTTAATGGTTTTTTCTTCTAAGGGGAAAATGTATCGTTTGCTGGTGAACAATATCCCAGAAGGGACTAACTCTTCCAAAGGAAGTAATTTAAATACTTTAATTAAGTTTGATAAAAATGAATTTCCTATGGCTTTTGCTTCTTTACATCAAGGAACAAATGCAAAGTATGTTTTTTTTGTAACTAAGAATGGTATTATTAAAAAGGTTGCTTTAGAGGAATTTAATAATACTAAAAGAAATACGGGCGTTGTAGCAATTTCTTTAAAAGAAAATGATGCACTTAGAGCTGTAACTTTTATTGAAGAAGAGACAATGTTATTAATTACCAAGAATGGCACTGTTTTACATTTTGATTCAAAAGATATGCCAATTTCTTCTCGAATCGCGCAAGGAGTAAAAGGAATTAATTTGCGCGAAGGGGATAGTGTATTTACCTGTTTACCAGTTACAAATAATAAAAATAATCTAGCTTTTATCAGCGAAGATGGCAATGGCAAACAAGTTTTATTAAAAGAATTTGTATTGCAAAAAAGAGGTGGAAGAGGTACTTATGGCTATCGAGGAATTATTGCGGGCTGTTGTTTAATTAATAATAGTAATAATTTATTGATTGTGGGAGATAAATCTACTATTAAAATTTCAGCAAAAGAATTGACATTAGGAAGTAAAGTTGCACAAGGGGTAAAAATTATTAAGAATAATAATAAGATAAATTCGGTATCTAAAATTGAGGAGTGATATTATTGTATCCAGAAGCTAAAATGATTCCGCCAATGAAAATCTGGAAAATTCCTTCTGATATGGAAGCATATAAACTTCCAGAAATTTTAAATTCTAAAGAGTATTTTGCTGAAGAAAAAATTGATGGTTATTGGTATCAGTATGAAAAAACAGAACATTATTCTTATCTTTTTAGTAGAAATATTTCTAAAACAACTGGATATTATTCTGAAAAGGGAGAAAATGTACCTCATATTATGAAGGCTTTAGATAGTTGTCTTCCTCCTAATACTACTTTAATTGGAGAAATTTTTTATCCAGGAAAAACTTCAAAAGAAGTAACAACTATTATGGGGTGTTTGCCGGCTACCGCAATTAAAAGACAAAAGAATAACCTTATTCATTATTATATCCATGATATTATTCAATATGATGGATGTAATTTAGTTAATTGTCCTGCTTGGGATAGGTATAAAATTTTAAAAGCAATTTGGGATAAACATTATTTGGGTCAGTTTAATTTTCTTAAATTGGCTTTTGCTTTTGATACAAAAATTCAAGAACGTCTTGATATTATTTTAAAAGTGGGCGGAGAAGGACTTGTTTTAAAAAAGAAAAATTTGCCGTATTATCCTGATAAACGTCCTGCTTGGTCTACTATTAAAATTAAACGTACAGATAGCGTGGATTTAGTCTGTATTGGCTTTTGTCCTGCTACTAAAAAATATACAGGAAAAGATTTAGAAACATGGGAGTATTGGGAAACTCCTGATGGTTTGCAAGAAGGACGTTATTATATAAATTGGATTAAAGATAAAGATAACTATACTCCTATTACTAAGCCTTATTTTTTTGGTTGGAAAACTGCATTAGAGGTAGGAGCCTATGACAATACAGGAAAATTAGTTAAAATTGGAACAGTTTCTTCTGGCTTAACAGATGAAGATAAAAATCTAATTCTTAAAAAACCAGAAGAATTTTTAAATCATGTTGTCAGTATTGATTGTATGCAAATTGATAAAAATGAACACACTTTGCGGCATCCTCATTTTATTAAAATCAGAGAAGATAAACCAGCAAAAGATTGTTTAATAGAAGAAATTTTTTCTTGATTTTTTTAAAAAAATATAATATAATATAAATACAATAAAGGTTAAGGAAAAAATAATGACAAAAAAACAAATTAAAAAAATTGCATCTGAAATGACTGCATTAGAAAAAATCCATAATGATGGAAACAGTAGTCAAGATCAAATTGCTAAAGCTGAAAAGCGTATTATGCAATTAACAGAAATGATTATGTGGTTGCCGCACGGTCAAGGCTTTGAAGTTATGGCAGAAATTGATGAAATTATTCAAAAGAATTTGAAAAATTAAAATTTTTTTGATATAATATATACATAAATTAAGTTAATAACTATGAAAAAAATAATACTCATAGATTATTATATAAATTAAAAAAATATTTAAATAAAAGGAGATAATTAATTATGGCAATGTCCGACAATTCTAAGAAGGTTTTTGAGTATTTGAAGAATAACGCTGGTACTGATATGACGAGTGCTGATGTGGCTGGCGCACTGGGTTTGGAGAAGCGTCAGGTCGATGGTATTTTTACTTCCGCTATTCAGCGTAAGGGTTATGGTATTCGTGTTCCCGCTGAGGTTGAGCTACCTGATGGTACTCATAAGGCTATTAAACTGCTTCAGTTGACCGAGGAAGGTATGAACTTTACCCCTGACGATATTGATGATTGATAATTAATGTAAAAGGAGGACTTTTGTCCTCCTTTTATTTCTCTTAAAGAGGTGTAATAAAATTGGGCAAAGTTATTATCCAATCCGCAACTACTAAGAATCCTCTTCATCTTATCGGCGTTGAAGCAGGAGTATGTTGGAACGCAAAAATCACAAATAAATATAATAATATCAAAAGAGCTAAAGAATGTATTGAATCTGGGCATGGAAGAGTTATGGAATTTCCACAAGTTTATATGATCCTTGAAGGATATAGCGCAAAAACTTTGAGAGAATTTTATACTCATATTTCAGGTGGCCCCACACGACTACAAGCGTCAACTCGCTATATCAACTATGATTCTTTTTCTTTTGTTTCTCCTTCTTTTACTTCTAAAGAAATGAAACAAAAATATGAAGAAAGTATGCAATCAATTGCTCAGAATTATAAAGTATTAGTTGATATGGGGATGCCGATTGAAGATGCTAGTCTTTTGCTTCCTCTCGGTATGGAAACAAAAGTAGTAGTAAGAACTAATTTGCGGAATTTAGTTGATATGTCCCATCAAAGAATGTGTAAACGTGCCTATTGGGAATATCAAAATGTTATGCAGGATATAAAAAAAGCACTTGCTATTTACTCAGAAGAATGGAAATATTTGGTAGATCACTTATTTGTTCCCAAATGTCAATATTTCGGCAAATGTACCGAGAAGCATTCTTGCGGTAAATTGAAAAATTAAAAAAAATATTATACAATATTTATAGAAAATAAAAAGAAAAGCCTCTTTTCAGAAGTGGCAATAAAAAAAATAATTAAATCAAAAGGAGAAAATAATGAGTAAGAAGTTTATTAATGCAGTACATTTGAATGGTTTTGTTCATAGTCACAAGCTTGAAAAGAAGGTTTCTGGCAGTGCTTCTAAGAATCCTGGTACTGAGTATATTCGTGGTGATGTTAATATTGCAACAGATAATAAGTGTCTGAATGTTGTTACTGTTCATTTTAGATATGTAACCGCGGTTACTGCTCGTGGTACTAATGATACTTATAATATTCTTGAGCGAATTTTGAGTAATGATCTGGGTAATGTCATGGATAATGGCAAGGATAATGCAGCCTATGTAAGAATTGATACTGCTATTGCTTTGAATGAATTTTATGATAAGAATGATATGGAAAAGCTGGTAAGTAATCGACGTCTTGAAGGTGGTTTTATTCATCTTGAGGTTTGCCCCGAAGAGGGAATTGATGAATCTAAGAGTGCAACTTTCAATGAAGATATTGTGATTAATAATTGTGTGCGTTATGAGGCAGATGATGAGAGAGGTAAGCCTGAGCGTGTTGTTATTAAGGGTGCAGTCTTTGATTTCCGTAAGGCATTGCTTCCTGTTGAATTTACTGCTGTAAATCCTGCAGCGATGGATTATTTTGAAGGACTGGAAGCAAGTCCCAAGAATCCAGTTTTTACTCGTATTCAGGGTAAGATTATTTCTCAAACTGTGGTAAAGAAGATCGAGGAAGAGTCTGCTTTTGGCGAAGCAATTGTGAAAGAAACTCCTCAGTCTTATAAGGATTATGTAGTTAATTGGGCGCAGCAGACTCCTTATGAGTGGGATAGTGAAGATACTATTCTTGCTTCTGAGCTTCAGGATTATGTTGCAGCACGAGAGATTGCTCTTGCAACTATTAAGAAGAATCAGCTTGATTATCAGAATAAAGCAAATAATAACGCTATTGGTAGCGGAACTGGGGTTACAGTTAATTCTAGTAAGAATGATTATGATTTTTAATTAAAATTTTATATGAATGAGCTTTTTTAAAGCTCATTCATATTTTTCTTTAAAATTATTTTATTTAAAAAGGAGATTGTTTTATGGGTTTGCTTGATATTAAGCCGCATGAAGTTTCAAGAGATTTGCGAGGATACTCAGTTCTTTTCTACGGAGCACCTAAGAGTGGTAAGACGACAGTTGCTTCTAGATTTCCAGGTTCACTTTTGCTAGCCTTTGAGAAAGGGTACAACGCGCTACCTGGTGTTTATGCTCAGCCAATTAATTCTTGGGGTGAGTTTAAGAAAACTTTGCAGGAATTGAAAAATCCTGAAGTACAAGAAAAGTTTTCAACTATTGTAATTGATACAGCAGATATTGCTTATAGTTATTGTGAGCGTTATATCTGTAGTCGTGAAGGTGTAGATACAATTGCTGATCTTGCATATGGTAAGGGTTATGCAATGGTTGGTAATGAATTTGATGAATCTATTAGAAAGATTTTACAGCTAAATTATGGTCTTGTCCTTATTTCTCATGCCACAGATAAAATTTTTAAGGATGAATCGGGAGCAGAATTTAATCAGATTGTTCCTACTCTTGATAAAAGAGGCCGCTTGATTTGTGAAAGAACTTGTGATATTATTGGTTATTCTACTGCTGTGAATACAGAAGATGGAGTTAAAACTCGTTTGTATATGAGAGGTACTCCTAGATTTGTTGCAGGTAGCCGATTTGCTTATATTCCTGATTACATTAATTTCAGTTATGATAATCTGGTAAATGCTATTGCTGAAGCTATTGATAAGCAGTCTCAGCAAACAAATGGTCAGTATATTACAGATAAACCTACACAGGTTGTTTCTAAGGATACTGAATATGATTTTGATGGTTTGATGAATGAGTTTCAGGATTTGGTTGGACAGTTGATGTCTAGTAATCAAACAAATGCAGTTAAGATTACCGCAATTACTGATAAATATTTGGGTAAGGGTAAGAAAGTTGGCGAATGTACTCCTGATCAGTCTGAGCAGTTGGATTTGATTGTACATGACTTGAAAGATTTAATGAATTAATTATAGCAATAATAACAAAAGTCAAGAGGATTATCCTCTTGACTTTTGTTTAAATATATGTTATAATATTAAAAAAAGGAAGTGATAAAAATTGCACATAAAGTAAAATGTTTTGTGTGCGGAAGTACATTTGACCGAGATAAAGAAGAATGTATACCAATTCCTAATAAAAGAAGATATGCACATAAGTTATGTTATGAAAGATATAGTCAAAATATTGCAGAAGAAGAAAAAAACCGGATTGCTTTAGAAGAATATATTAAACAACTTTTTAATTATGATATAATTCCTAAAGTAGTTTATAAACAAATTAAAGACTATGTAAATGAAAATCATTATACTTATTCTGGTATTTTAAAAACTTTAAAATATCATTTTGAAGTAAAAGGTGGAGATTTAGGAAAGGCTCAAGGCAGAATTGGAATTGTCCCTTATCAGTATGAAAATGCTAGAAATTATTATTATACAATTTGGGAAAATCAACAAAGAAATGAAAATAAAGAAATAGAAAATTTTATTCTGCCTACAGAAGAAATTCATATCACTCCCCCTAAAACAAGAGAGCCAATGAGAAAAAGGAAAAGATTTTTTACTTTTTTGGAGGAAGATATGAATGAGTAAATATATAGATTTAACGGCAGTAGCCCAAGTTATTGGTTGTGTTTTTAATGATAATTCAATTTTAGATGCACCTGATGAATTTCCTATTTTTGAAGAAGATTTTACAGAAGAAGTTCACAAAATTATTTTTGGGTCTATGTACAATATACATGAAGCAAAATCAGCAATTACTTTAGATACTATTGTTGATTATTTGGCAGTTAGACCCAAATATGAAGCTGTGTTCAAAGCAAATGGTGGTTTAGAGTATGTAACTAAAGCCGCAGAATTAGCCACTAGAGATACTTTCAAATATTATTATAGTCGATTAAAAAAATTTACTTTATTAAGAGCTTATGATAAATTTGGAGTAGATGTTTCTTTTCTATATGATACTAATAATATTTTAGATTTAAAAAAGAAGCAAAAGCAAGAAGACTGGTTAGATTCTACTTCTCTTGTTGAGATAGCTGATATTATTGATAAACGAATTGATGATATTAAAGTTAAGTATATTGACAATAATGTAATTGGAGGATACCAAGCAGGAGAAGGAATTTTAGAATTAATTGAAAATTTTAAAAAGAATCCTGAAGTTGGTGCTCCACTTTATGGAAGATTGGTTAATACTGTTACTAGAGGCGCAAGACTTAGAAAATTGTATCTTAGATCTGCTGCTACTGGTGCAGGTAAAACTAGAGCTTTAATTGCAGATGCTTGTAATTTTGCTTGTAATAAAATTTATGATACTAATTTTGGTATGTGGATTAAAAATGGAGCTTCTTTGCCAACTTTATTTATTGGTACTGAGCAAGATAAAGAAGAAATTCAAACTATGATGTTAGCTTTTCTTTCTGCGGTAAATGAAGACCATATTCTTAGAGGTGAATACAAAGCAGGAGAAGAAGAACGAGTTATTGAAGCAGGAAAAATTTTATCTGAATCACCTATTTGGGTAGAATTGTTGCCTGATTATTCTTTAATGGATGTAGAAAATACTGTTAAAAGAAATATTAGAGAACATGATATAGCTTATGTCTGTTTTGATTACATTCAAAGCACAATGAAAATTCTTGAAGAAGTCACAAGACGAAGTGGTGGAGTAAGATTAAGAGAAGATAATATTCTTTTTATGTTAAGTGTTAGACTTAAAGATATTTGTAATGAGTATGGCATTTTTCTTATTACTGCAACACAACTTTCAGGTGATTTCCGCAATACTGATACTCCTGACCAAAGTTTGTTAAGAGGTGCAAAAAGCTTAGCAGATAAGGTGGATATAGGTGAAATTATTTTGGATGTAACAGAAGAGGATTTAGAAACATTAAAGCCAATCTTGTCTACAAATAATTTTCAAATTCCTGATAAAAAGATTTCAGTTTATAAAAACAGAAGAGGTTCTTATAAAGGAGTTTATTTATGGTGTGCTTCTGATTTAGGTATTTGTAGAATTCAGCCACAATTTGTTACAAAATGGAACTACGATTTAGTTCCTATTGAAGATATAAAAATTATTATGGAAGATGAACCTTCCGCATTTTAAAAAGGAGAATATTAATGACTATTTATTATGCTAACTCTCATATGCCCACAGTGAAGAATGAAAAGAAAATTGATTATAAGATGCCTATGTCTATGTTTGAGGGTTTATTGAAGACTCGCAATAAGGAAGAGAAGCGAATGAATCCTTATGAATATGTTACCAAAATTGTTAATAATGAATTTGGTCTGAGAGGTAAAGTTGTTAATGTAATTACATATTAATTATGGCCGGTTATTACAATAAAGATTCTCTAAAAGAACAGTTAGATTTAGAAAATATTTATGATTTAGTCGCAGAATTAGGAGGAGAGCCAGAATATGTAGAAACTGGACTTATTTCGCAGACTATTTGTCATAATTATCCAGGTGAAGGTTCCAGAAAATTATACTATTATCAAAATTCTCATTTGTTTAAATGTTTCACAGATTGTGATTCTACTTTTGATGTTTTTGAATTAGTAATTAAAGCTATGAAAATTCAAAAAGGTTATGAATGGGAATTATATGATGCAATGGTTTATATTGCTAGTTATTTTGGTTTGGGAGAAGCGGAACGCCCAAACCAAAATAACAATTCTGAACAATGGGTAGTTTTTAAGAGACATGATTTTTCATTGCCTTCTTTAAAACAAAATCCAATTTTAAAAGAATATAATCCAAAAATTTTAGAGAATTTTTCTTATCCAAGAATTTTTAATTGGGAGCAAGAAGGAATTTCACATCAAATTAATTTAAAAAATTTAATTGGTTATTTTCCAGCAGGAGAACAAATAACAATTCCACATTTTGATATAAACAATAGATTAATTGGAATTAGAGGTAGAGCTTTAATTCAAGAAAATGCAGAAAGATTTGGTAAATATAGACCTCTGCAAATTAATAATATTGTATATAGTCATCCTTTAAGTATGAATTTATATAATTTAAACAATAGTAAAGAAAATATTAAAGCTAGTAAGACCGCAATTATTTTTGAATCTGAAAAAAGCACTCTTCAACTACAAACTTTTTATGGCTTTGAAAATAATATTTCAGTAGCGTGTTGTGGTAGTAATATTTCAAGCTACCAAATATATTTATTAGAAAAATTAGGGGTAAAGGAAATTATCATTGCTTTTGATAGACAGTTTAAAGAAATAGGTGATAGTGAATTTCAAAGATTAAAGAATAAATTAATTAATTTAAATAGAAAATATGGAAATTTAATTCAGATAACAGCAATTTTTGATAAAAATATGATTACTCCTTATAAATCTAGTCCAAGTGATATGGGGAGGGACATATTTGAAAAATTATTATCTGAAAGAATTATTCCAAAATAAAGTAGTGGTGATCTCCGCATGAAAGGAGATTAACACTATGAACTATAAATTAATTAATCCTATTGATTCAAATAAATCAATAGTGGAACAAATTTTAAATAACAGGGGGATTCAAGATATACAAACTTATTTGAATCCAAATGATTCTGTTATTTATAATCCAAATTTAATAAATAATATGCAGCAAGGAGTAGAGATGCTTTTTCGTCACTTAGGAAAAGATTTAATTTATTTAATTGTAGATGATGATGATGATGGATTTACTTCTGCTGCTATTTTTTTAAATTATTTATATAAAATTGTTCCATCAATAGTAGAAGCAAATATTATTTATGATTTTCACCCGCATAAAGCTCATGGAATTTGGTTAGACCAAATTCCGCAAGAAATTAAATTGGTTATAGCTTTAGATTCTAGTAGTAATGAGTATGATATACATGAGCAATTATTCAATAAAGGAATTGATGTTTTAGTAATTGACCACCATAAAGCAGATAAAGTTAGTCCTTTTGCTTGTGTAATAAATAATCAACTTTGCGATTATCCAACTAAATCGTTATCCGGCGCAGGTATGGTATATAAATTTTGTAAGTATATTGATAATTTACTTAACTTAGATTACGCAGATAATTTTCTTGATTTAGTGTCTCTTGGTTTAACAGGAGACGTTATGAGTTTAAGAGATTTAGAAACATCTTATTTAACTAGAAAAGGATTAGAAAATATTCAAAATCCTTTTATGCGAGAGATGGTAGAAAAAAATAGTTATCAATTAGGTACTGATATTACATCCATAGGAGTTGCTTTTTATATTGTACCTTATATTAATGCAGTTGCTAGATTGGGGACAAAAGAAGAAAAGAAAATATTATTTGAAGCAATGCTTAATTGGAAAGCTTTAAATCAAATTCCTTCTACTAAACGAGGATGCAAAGGACAAATGGAAGCAATTGTTACTCAAGCAGTTAGAATGAGTAATAATATTAAAAATCATCAAAATAAAATTAGAGATGAAAACATTGAGATTATTAGTAGTCAAATTGAAGAAAAAGATTTATTAAAAAATAAAATTTTAATAATTCAATCAACTCCAGAAGAGCCAATTAATAGATCTATTTCTGGATTAATTGCAAATCGACTGGTTTCAGAGTACCAGCGTCCTGTTATTATTTTAAATGAATATAATATAGACAATAAAATAACTTGGGAAGGTTCAGCAAGAGGGTATGAAAAATCTCAATTAAAAGATTTACAAACCTTTGAACAAAAATCTAATTTAATTAATTGGGCGCAAGGACATGCTAATGCTCATGGTTTATCTATTTCAGATGAAAATTTATCGAAATTTATAGATTACTGCAATCAAGAATTAAAAAATGTGGAATTTACTCCTGATTATAGAGTAGATTTTATATGGCAATATTCTGATATTTTGGCTAAAAATATTTTAGACATTGGTAATTTAAAACATCTCTGGGGAAAAGATGTAGAAGAAGCTTTAATAGTTATAAAAGGAATTCGAGTAACTGCAAATAATCTTCATCTTATGGCAAAAGATAGAAATCCTACATTAAAAATTGATTTAAAAGATAATATAAAAGCAATTAAGTTTAAATCAGGAGAAGAAGAATATAATAACTTATATACTGAACAAGGTTGCGTAGTTATTGATA
>ERZ1023658.400-NODE-400-length-12397-cov-16.869389_pt1 | contig 12397 bp, 10 predicted proteins | sample MGYA00380339_ERZ1023658 | MGnify/ENA primary metagenome ERZ1023658 (study PRJEB33179, sample SAMN07448981) | human gut metagenome | biome: Human-gut; feature: Human associated habitat; material: Faeces | host: Homo sapiens | place: India: Bhopal | collected... | reverse complement strand
CCTGTTGCTCCAGTAGTTGAACCTGCTACACCAGTAGTTGAACCTGTTGCACCAGTTATGCCAGTAGTTGAGCCTGCTACACCAGTAGTTGAACCAGCTATGCCAGTAGTTGAACCAGCTACACCAGTAGTTGAACCAACTATGCCGGTAGTTGAACAAGCAACTCCTGTAGTCGAGACAGCACCAGTAGTTGAACAATTAGTTACTCCTACAGTTCAAGCCGCACCACAACCAGTAATCTATGGTGGAGCTAGTCCTGTTGTTCAAGATTTAAATTTTCAACAGAATTCAACTCATCAAATATATGGAGGCGCTAATCCATTAGAAAATACTCAATCTATTCCAATAATGGAAACTCAAGCATCTCAACCAGTTGTTACTGCTCCTCAACAAGATGTTCCAGTTATGCAACCAGTAACACAACAAATACAATAATAAATTAAAAGTATTTAAGCACATCGATAAATATTGCTTCGATGTGTTTTCTTATGCAATTTTGTTTGTTATAATGTATATAGTAATAGTGCTGGGTGATTATAATGAATGATGCGAAAAAAATAGAACAACAAAAAATTGATACTCTTTTGGAAATTAATAGACTTAATAGAATTATTAAGTCTAAATATGATGGTATGCAGGGTGTATATTTAGATTACTATTTTGGAGAGCATCTTGGTTAAATTTAATTTGTTTTATAGTTTTTAATATGGTTTTTATTATTAAGCATAGGTTATTCTATGTTTTTTTCTTTTGTTATTTTTTTCTATACATTAATTTACTTGATAATAATATACGTGATATAATGGTTTTAGGTGGTTATATGAAGAAAATTTCAATATTAGCTTTACATCTTGGATATGGTGGAATTGAAAAGTCAATTGCTGCTTTAGCAAACTTGTTATGTGATAAATATAAAGTTGAAATTGCTTGTACTTATAAACTATATGATAAGCCAGTCTTTGATCTTGATGAACGTGTTAAAGTTATTTATTTAATGGAAGAAGATAAGCCTAATAAAGCTGAATTTAAGAGTGCTTTGAAAAAGAAAAAGTTTATTACAGCTTTTAAAGAGGGGATTAAGAGTATTGAAATACTTAGAATGAGAAGAAAGACGATGATTAATTATATTAAAAATAGCAAATCTAAGGTTATTATTTCAACTCGTGATATATTTAATACTTGGTTAGGTGATTATGCAAATAGTGGAGTTTTAAAAATTGGTTGGGAACACAATCATTATCATGATGATTATCGCTATGCTAGAAATGTTATTAGGTCAGCTTATTATTTAGATTATTTTGTTTTGGTTTCTGAACCTTTAAGAAGGTTTTACAGTGAACGCTTAAGTAATTCTAATTGTAAATGTGTATTCATTCCTAATATTATTGATAAAATACCTAGACATGTTTCGACACTTGAAGAAAAAAGAATTATTTCTGTAGGTAGACTTTCTCCTGAAAAGGGTTATATTGATTTATTAAAAGTTTTTTCTGTTATAGCAAATAAATACAGTAAATGGCATTTAGATATTATTGGTGATGGTATTGAAAAGGAAAGATTAGAAAAGTTTATTAGTAATCATAATTTGGAAGATAGAGTTACTTTACATGGTTTTCAAAAGAAAGATTATATTGATAATATGTTACATGAGTCTTCTATTTATGTAATGACCTCTTTTACAGAATCTTTTGGTATAGTTCTTTTGGAGGCTATGTCTCATGGACTTCCTTGTATTGCATTTGATTCTGCAGAGGGACCAAGAGATCTTATTGATAGTGGAATGAATGGTTACTTAATTAAAAATAGAAGTTATGCAGCAATGATTAAGAAGATTGAAGATTTAATGAATGATAAAGATGTAAGAAAAAAAATTGGGATGGCTGGTAGAAAGAGTATAAAGAAATATACTAGTGAAATTGTTGGTGAACAATGGTATAATTTAATTGAAAAGAAGTGATAGTATATGAAAAAAAATGTTATGTTTATATCTTCTACTGGTGGTCATCTTAATGAAATGATGCAGTTAAAAGAATTATTTAGGAAGTATGATTATTATATAGTTACAGAGAAGACTAAGTCTAATTTGCATTTAAAAAATAAATATAAAAATAAAGTAAGTTTTTTAATTTTCGGTACTAAAGATCATCCGTTTACATATCCTTTTAAGTTACTTGCTAATTGTTTTAAGAGTTTATATATTTATTTAAAAGTACATCCAGATTATATAATTACAACTGGTGCTCATACGGCGGGACCAATGTGTTGTATAGGCAAAATTTTTGGTAGTAAAATAATTTATATAGAAAGTTTTGCTAATATTAGTACAAAGACAATTACTGGAAAATTACTTTATCCAATAGCCGATAAATTTATAGTACAATGGGATAGTATGAAAAAACTTTATCCAGATAGTGTTGTTGGGGGGTGGATTTTCTAATGATATTAGTTACATTAGGAACTCAAGATAAAGGTTTTCCAAGATTACTTAAACAAATAGATGAAGAGATTAAAAAAGGTAATATAAAAGAAAAAGTTGTTGTTCAAGCAGGATGTACTAACTATGAATCAGATAATATGGAAATATTTGATTTAATACCTAGTGATGAGTTTGATGATTTAGTGGCACGAGCAGGTTTAATAATTACACATGGTGGTGCTGGTTCAATATTAACTGCTATAAAGAAAAATAAAAAAGTAATAGCAGCAGCTAGATTAAAAAAATATAAGGAACATACTAACGATCATCAAATACAGATAGTAAAAGAGTTTGCTAAAGATGGATATATTTTGGAACTTAGAGACTTTAGTAAACTTGGTAAATTAATTGCTAAAAGTAAGACATTTAAACCTAAGAAATTTGTTAGTAATACTCCTAATATGGTAAAGTTAATTGAAGATTATATAGAAGAGAGTAATCATGTATCTTGGTATAATAGGACAAAAGAAATTTTGTGGTATGGTTTCTTTGGTGTTTTAACAACATTAGTTAATATAATTAGTTTTAGTTTATTAGATAAAGTGGGAGTTGAAGTTTATTTAGCTAACTTTATAGCTTGGGTTTTATCTGTACTATTTGCCTTTATTACTAACAAATTATTTGTGTTTGACTCTAAGAGTTTTAGTCCAAAAATTTTGTTTAAAGAAATGTTTTCCTTTTTCTTTGCTAGGGTAGTTTCTTTAGGAATAGATATGGGTGGTATGTATTTACTACTTGATGTTCTCAGAGTTCAAAAGTTGTTGTCTAAAATAATTGTTAATGTTATTGTAATTGTTGCTAATTATGTATTTAGTAAATTGTTTGTATTTAAAAAAGAAAAGTAGGAGATTTGGTTATGTCAAAAGAAAAAATTTCAATTATTGTACCTTGCTATAATGAGGAAGAGTCGTTACCAATATTTTATAAAGAGATAGATAAAATATCTAGTCAGATGAAAAGTGTTGACTTTGAGTTTCTATTTATAAATGATGGTAGTCGTGATAAAACTCTTAGTATTTTAAGAGATATGGCTAAGAAAGATAAGAGAGTTAGATATATTTCTTTTTCAAGAAATTTTGGTAAAGAAGCTGGTATGTGGGCAGGACTTGAAAATGCTAATGGAGACTATGTAGCAATAATGGATGCTGATATGCAAGATCCTCCTAGTAAAGTAAAAGAAATGTATGATATTTTAAGTAAAGATAAAGAGTATGATTGTGTTGGTTTATATACAGTAGATCATAAAGATTATTCATTCTTTAGAAGAATTTGTACAAATATTTGGTATAAGTTAATTTCTAAAATATCTGATAATAGACAGGTTCCTGGAGTTAGAGATTTTAGATTGATGCGTAGACAGATGGTTGATGCAATACTTGAAATGAAAGAATATAACAGATATACTAAGGGTATATTTAGTTTCGTTGGTTTTAATACTAAATGGTTAGAGTTTAAAACTGGTGATAGAGTTGCTGGAAATAGTAAATTTAACTTTTGGAAGTTATTTAAGTATGCATTAGAAGGAATTGTATCATTTTCAACTGCTCCTTTGGTAATATCAGCAATAATTGGAGTTATATTTTGTTTTATAGCATTTATTGCAATACTAGTAATTATAATTAAAACACTTGCATTTGGAGATCCAGTATCTGGATGGCCTTCACTTGCGTGTATAGTTATTTTTGTATCTGGTGTACAATTGTTTTTCTTAGGTGTTATAGGAATGTATTTATCTAAGACATATTTGGAAGTTAAGAATAGACCTATATATATAGTAAAAGAAACAGAGAAAGATGTACTGTAAAGTAGAAATATCATTTGAATTAAATATATACAATTTATAAAAAATTTGTTATATTTTATAAGTAGGTGATTTTTGTGAAAAAGAAAACATTAAAAATTGTAGCAATTGTTGTAGGTGTTTTATTATTATTTATTGCAGGTATTGCTTTATTTATTTTAAGCATAAAGAAAGATCAGAAAGCTACAGTTGAAAGAGTTCAAGATGTTATTAATGTATATAGTGAATTCAGTGATTCGGTAGATAAATTTAATGATATTAGAAATGAGTTATATTCTAATACATTGGATAATGTTTATATAACTAATATTGGGGAAATGGATTCTGCAATACAAGTATCATTTAAAAAATATGAAGATATAGTTGATGAAGTTAATAAAGTTACTGATAAATTAAGCAAATTATGTGGTAATATATATTTTACAGATTCAAGAGCTCGTACTAAGTGTGAGAGTTATGCTAGTGTTTATGAACAAATAGTTAATGCATTTGTATCAGATGTTAAATCTTATAATAAAAATATTGATGAATATAATGAGTATCAAAAGGGATTAAATACTAATGTTAGTTTAAAGCATTATGAAACAACTAAGAAGTTTATTGATTATAATAATGATAAAAAATATGAAGGTAAGGAAGAGTAGTTATGAAAAAGAAATGGTCTTTAAAGAAAAAACTTATTGTTATTTTTTCTAGTCTTTTTGTGGCTGGTTTTTCTGTACTTTTATTTTTGTTTTATGGTCCTTGGGATGGATTTAGAAACTTTTGGATAACATCGGCTATGACTACTATGAATCATCAATATTTAGCAACTTGGTTATATAGTGATGAGACTATTCAAAAAGTACTTGCTAATAACCAAATTGTTGAAATTGATGAGGTTAGTGATTCTAATTCTATTAAGATAAGAAAATATTCTGCTAAAACTATTTATAAAAATGAATATGAAAAGGCAGTTTTAACTAGGGATCCTGGAAATGATTTATATAAAGTTATTCCAGTATCAGGAACTTCTTATCAAGGCTTTTTAGTTGCTGTATATGATCCTTCTAGAATATCTGTTGCAACTACTAAATATTTGGGAAAATATGGAGAGTCTATTACGACAGTTGCAAAAAGAGAAAATGCTATTATAGCTATGAATGCTGGAGGATTCTATGATCCTGATTGGAATTCTAATGGGGCTTTGCCACATGGCACTGTTATCTCTAATGGAAAAGTGGTTAGTGATTATGAGGATGCTAGAGTTGGTGGAGGATTTATTTGCTTTACAAAAGAAAATAAGTTAATATTAGGAAAAATGACTAAAGAGGAAGCTTTAGCTAAAGGATGTCGTGATGCTGTTGAGTTTGGACCTTATTTAATAGTAAATGGAAAGAGTTCATTTATAAAAGGAAATGGTGGTTGGGGTATTGCTCCTAGAACTGCTATTGGACAAAGAAAAGATGGTATAGTTTTAATGCTTGTTATTAATGGAAGAATTCCATCAAGTATAGGTGCTGATTTAGTTGATCTTACTGAAATAATGGAAAATTATGGAGCATATAATGCGGCTAATTTGGATGGTGGTTCTTCTTCAGAACTTGTTATAAACCAAAAAATAGTTAATACTCCAGTTGCTGGTGGTGTAAATGGATTAAGGGATATGCCAACTTTCTGGATTGTTAAATAAATAATGATGGGTGTGGTTTTATGTTAATTTTAGACTTGACTGCTGTATGTGGCAGTTATGCAGTCGCAACATTACTTAGTGTATTTAAAAGAGCACTAAACTTAATACAAATGATTGGACCGATTGTTGGTATAATTGCGTTAATTATTAACTTTACAAAACTGATGATTACACCAGATGAGAAGAAATTAAAGAATGTAATTAGAAACTGGGCTATTGCTATTATAATGCTGTTTCTTATACCAACGTGTGTAAATTTAGTGATGCGGTTATTTGATGATACATTTACAGTTAGTAAGTGTTGGAATCAGGTGGATGAATTATTTGATAATGGAGTTATTTATAATACTTTAGAAAATAGTATTGATTTGGGTAATGGTGAATATAGTTTAATTATGGAAAAATGATGAGGTGTCTCATGAATAATAAACGTAAATTAATAAATATAATCATAGTTGTACTTGTTTTGATTATGGCTTTTTCTATAATTGGAACAGGTATTTTTTTGCATAATAAAAATATAGAAGATAGAAAAAAACAAAATAAGGAAAATGAGGAAGTATTAGTAAAGAAGATTACTGATAGTTATAGTAAGTATGTGAAGGTTAAAGAGGGAAGTTTTTTATATAAGATTGGTAATGGGAAGTATGAAAAGATAATTAAACTTGATAAGGATAAGGAGTTTACTTTAGAAGATATTAAGATAGATAAAAATACTAAGTATTTTCTTATTAAGGAATTAGGTTATTACGTTAAGTATCAAGATGTTATAAAGATTGATGCTTTGAGTAGTAAGGATATGCGTTATAAGAGTTATTTACCATTTAATTTTAATGTTGTTACTAAAGAGAAGAGTACTTTATATCAAAATGGGGAAGCTATTTATGAAGTCTTTTATAGTTTGGATTTAGCGGTTATTGAAAAAGATGATAATGGATATGTTGTTGAGTTTAATGATGAGGAGTTTTTGATTAAGAATGAGGATATTCTTAGTACGCATGATGTTGTTAATACTACGATGAGTGAAGCCAATAGTGTTCCGGTTACTGTCTATCATTTCATTTATTTAGATGGAGATTCTAGTTGTGGTGAGTCTATTTGTCATAGTGAGGGACAAATTAGAGAGCAGTTTAATTATTTGAAGGATAATAATTATTTTACTTTAACTACTACGGAGTTAGGTAAGTTTATTGATGGTAAAATTAGATTACCGGAGAAATCTATTTTAATTACTATTGATGACGGAGCTAGAGCTTGGAATTTTGTACCTATACTTAATGAGTATAAAATTAACGCTACATTATTTTTGATTTCTAGTTGGTATGATTTGGAACAGTTTGAATCTCCTTATTTAGAGATTGCTAGTCATACTCATGATTTACATTGGCCTGGACGTTGTCCTGGTGGGCAAGGTAGTCCGTTGAAGTGTTCAGATAAGAATGTTTTGTTAGAGGATTTAAGAAAAAGTAGAGAGAAGCTTAGCGGTACTAAGGCATTTTGTTTTCCATTTTATGAATATAATGATTATGCAATATCGGTTTTAAAAGAAGCTGGTTTTGAGATGGCGTTTATTGGTGGTGGTAGAAGAGTTACTAGAGGAATTGATAAATTTAGAATACCTAGAATAACAATAAATAGTTGGACTGATTTAAATACGTATGTTAGGTATGTATCTTAGAAGTGCTTTTTTAAAATAGTTTTGCTTTGAGTAAGAATGTTGTTTTATCTCTTAAAGTTTGCCTGGAGGTAGACTTTTTTTCTTTGTTTGTTATATAATATATTTTAGTAGGAGGATCTGATAATATGAAGAAAATTATGGATGGTAATGAGGCTTGTAGTTATGTTTCTTATAACTTTACAGAGGTAGCTGGAATATATCCAATTACACCGGCTTCTCCAATGGCTGAGATTACTGATAAATGGAGTAGTGAAGGTAAACTTAATTATTTTGGTACACCAGTAAAAGTAGTAGAAATGGAGTCTGAAGCAGGAGCAGCGGGAATGGTTCATGGTTCTTTGGAAGCAGGTTGTTTAACGACTACTTATACAGCTAGTCAAGGATTATTATTAATGATTCCTAATATGTATAAAATTGCTGGAGAAATGTTACCTTGTGTTATAAATGTAGCAGCTAGATCTCTTGCAACTCATGCTTTATCAATATTTGGAGATCATCAAGATATTTATGCAACTAGAGCAACTGGTTTTGCGATGTTTGCTTCGTCTTCTGTACAACAAGTTATGGATTTAACTGGTGTTGCTCATTTAGCAGCTATAAAGGGAAGAGTACCTTTTTTGAATTTTTTCGATGGATTTAGAACTAGTCATGAGTTACAAAAGATTGATGTAATAGATACAGATAAATTAAAAAGATTGATTGATGAGAAAGCTCTTAATGAGTTTAGAGATAGGGCTTTAAATCCTGATAAACCATTTATAAAAGGTACAGCACAAAACGAAGATATTTATTTTCAGGCTACAGAAGTTAGAAATGAATACTATAATAAAATTCCAGATATAGTATGTAAATATATGGAAGAGGTTAATAAGATCACTGGAGGAAATTATCAGCCATTTAATTATTATGGTAGTAAGACTGCTACTAAGGTTATAGTTGCGATGGGCTCTGTTTGTGAGACTATAAAAGAAACTATTGATTATTTAATAGAAGAGAAGAACGAAAATGTTGGATTATTAGAGGTACATTTATATAGACCTTTTAGTACTAAGTATTTTTTGAGGGCTTTACCAAAATCGGTTAAGAAGATTGCTGTACTTGATAGAACTAAGGAACCTGGTTCTACTGGGGAACCTTTATACTTGGATGTTGTTAAAACAATAAAAGAAATAGATGCTAAAGTATTGGTTGTTGGTGGCAGATATGGTTTATCTAGTAAAAATACTACACCGGCTATGATTAAGGGTTTATATGACTTTTTAGATACGAGAGAGGTTCATAATAATTTTACATTGGGTATTAATGATGATGTTACTAAGTTATCAGTTAAGTATGATAAGAATTTTAGAATACCAAGTAATAATATTGAATTTTTGATATATGGTTTTGGTAGTGATGGTATGGTTAGTGCTTCTAAGGATATTATGAAGATTACTGGTACTTATACTAATGCTTATGTACAAGGCTATTTCCAATATGATTCTAAGAAGTCTGGTGGAGTAACTATATCTAATTTAAGATTTGGTAAAAAGCCAATTAAGTCTACTTATTATGTTGAGAAGGCATCGTTAATTGTTTGTACTAAGGATTCTTATTTGAAACGTATGAAGATGCTTGAGAAGATTAAGAATAAAGGTGTATTTGTTTTAAATACGGCTAAGAGTCCAGATGAAGTTTTAGCTTCTATGAGTGCACATGATAAGAAGATTTTGCGTGATAGAAATGTTAAAATGTTTATTATTAATGCGACTAAGATGACAGAAGATGCTGGTATTACTGGTAAGATTAGTGCAATTATGGAGGCATTAATATTTAAATTAGGTAAGATTGTTGATTTTAATTTTGCATTGGGTAAGATTAAAGAAAGTTTAGCGGTTAAATTTTCTAATAAAGGTGGTGACTTAGTTACTAAGAATATCGCAGCAATTGATGCTAGTTTAGATGGACTTGTTCCTGTTAAAATACCAAATGTTGACTATGTAGAAGAGTTTGCTAAAAAGAAGAGTTTCTTTGAAATGATTGATAGTATGGAAGGAGATAATCTTCCTGTTAGTAGTTTTATAAAGATACCTGATGGTACTTTTGAAGCTGGTACTTCTAAGTATGATAAGAGAGATTCTTCAGATATGGCACCTTGTTATAATGCAGAGAATTGTATTTCTTGCAACTTGTGTTCACTAGTTTGTCCACATGCTGTTATTAGACCATTCTTATTAAATGAAAAAGAACAAATAGATGCACCTGAGTCTGTTAGTCGTAATTTGATACCGGCTAATGTTAAAGATAAAGATTATATGTTTACAGTTGGAGTTAGTTTACCTGATTGTACCGGTTGTTCTTTATGTAGTGAAATTTGTCCTGGTAAGAAGGGTGCTAAGGCTATTGTTATGAAGATGAAGGATGCTTTACTTGCTGATAAGAAGGATGAAGAGTATAAGTATTTATTTAATGAAGTTAGTGAGAAAAAGGATGTTATGCCTACTAATACAGTTAAGGGTAGTCAGTTTAAGAGGCCTAAGTTAGAGTTCCCTGGGGCATGTGCTGGTTGTGGAGAGACTCCATATTTGAAATTATTGACACAGTTATTTGGGGAGAAGTTGGTTATTGCGAATGCGACAGGATGTTCTTCTATATATGGTGCTTCAACTCCATCTATGCCTTATTCAATACCTTGGGCTAATTCATTATTTGAAGATAATGCGGAATTTGGTTTTGGTATGAAGGTTGCTGATTCTGCTATTAAGAATAGAATTGTTAGTTTGATTAAGAATAATATTAAAGATGTTAAGAAGAGTGAAATTGACATTTATAAGGGCTATGCTGCTGATATTAATGATGATACAGCTAAGGCTTTATTAGAGGTTATTGATGAAACTAAGATTGAAGGATTGGTTAAGTTAAAGAGCTTTGTTGCTCCTAAGTCTATTTGGTTAGTTGGTGGAGATGGATGGGCATATGATATTGGTTATAATGGAATAGATCATGTTTTAGCTAATAAGGAGAATGTTAATATTTTAGTTCTTGATACTGAGGTTTATTCTAATACGGGAGGTCAGTCTTCTAAGTCTACTAGAACTGGAGCAGTTGCTAAGTTTGCTGCTGCTGGTAAACAGACGGCTAAGAAAGATTTAACAAAGATTGCTCTTACTTATGAACATGTTTATGTTGGTACTATTTCATTGGGAGCAAATCCAAATCAAGCTATTAAGGTATTAAAAGAGGCTGAAGCATATAATGGTCCTTCTATTATTGTTGCTTATGCACCTTGTATCGCTCAAGGAATAATTAAGGGAATGAAGAATAGCATTAATGAAGAAAAGAGTGCAACAGAGGTTGGATATTTCCCATTATTCCATTACAATCCAGCTAGTTTAGAATTTAAGATGGATAGTAAGGCAGACTTTTCTAAGTATGAAGAGTTTATACTTGGCGAAGATAGATATCGTTCTTTAAAGAAACTAAATAAAAACGCTAAAGAATTACTAGATAAAAATAAAGAGAATGCTATTAAGAGATATAAATATTATGAGAGTTTAGCAAATAGAGAAGAACAGTAAAAGAATTTGGATTTTATAAAAAATAAGAACTATATGAGAGAGATTCATATAGCTCTTTTTTGTTGGTAGTAGATATATAATAAAAAAAGATGTCGGCAAACATCTTTTTTAATTTCTATATAAGAAGCTGCACCCCCTGAGGGCAGCTTCCAAAAAGAATAAAAAGGGGTTGGCTAGTGTGATACTAGCGACCAATTCGCCTAATTCCGAATTGGTAGTTCTTATACTAATCGAAAGTTTGATATTTGTCAACAAAAAAGGTAAAAAAAATTAAAAAAGTTTTGCAATTTTAACTTTAATAATAATATTTATAATTTAACACAAGAAAACTTTATAAATTATATAATGTGAAAATTATTTTGTTAATGATTTTTCTGTTGGTTGGAGGAAAATTTTTTGTATATTTATTTTTATGTTATATGCAAGTAAAAGAGTGTAAACTTTACTTTTATTTCTTTAAAAAAAGATCTTGTTATGTTATAATATGCCAAGAAGGAAGTGATACTAGATGCAATTAAAAGATGTAAAAGGTATTGGACCTAAATCTCTTTCTTTATTAAATAAAATTAATATTAATAGTGTAGAAGATTTGGTAACACATTATCCTTTCCGTTATGAAATACTTGAAAGATGTAATTTGGCAGAAATAGAAGATGGAGGGAAAATTATAATAGATGGAAAAATTGAAAGTGTTCCTATATTAATGCATTTTAAAGCAGGACTTAATAAAATGAATTTTAGATTAGTAACAGCTTCTGGTGTGGTAGGAGTTTCAATTTTTAATAGAGCCTTTTTAAAGTCACAACTTACAGTTGGAACTGGGGTTACAGTTATTGGAAAACTTGATAAGACTAAGAATGTTATAACAGCTTCTGATATAAAGTTAGAAACTTTAATGAATAAAGTAAAAATAGAGCCAGTATATCATTGTACTGCGGGTCTTACAAATAAAAATATGTCAACATATATAAATATGGCTTTGTTGATGTTTGGAAAAGAAATATTTGATTATATACCTAGTGTTTATTTAGAAAGATATAACTTTTTAAATAAGAAGACATCATTAAATATTATTCATAATCCATCAACAATAGAAAAGTTAAAAGAGGTAAAGATTAGGCTTAAATATGAAGAGTTATTTGCTTTTATGTTTAAGATTAATTATTTGAAATTACAAAATAAGAAAAAAAATAATGGTCTTTCTAGATGTATT
>ERZ1023658.398-NODE-398-length-12464-cov-14.310017_pt1 | contig 12464 bp, 11 predicted proteins | sample MGYA00380339_ERZ1023658 | MGnify/ENA primary metagenome ERZ1023658 (study PRJEB33179, sample SAMN07448981) | human gut metagenome | biome: Human-gut; feature: Human associated habitat; material: Faeces | host: Homo sapiens | place: India: Bhopal | collected... | reverse complement strand
GCCCCTTTGCAGCATCGTCGGACGGTTTTCGGCCAAAAATTTTTGCCGATACGGCGTAATCGCGTCGCCGTTTCACTGTAACGGCAACGCGATTTCACTGTAACGGCAACGCGATTACACCGTAACGGCGATGCGATTACAGTGTAACGGCGACGCCATTTTTGCGAATTTGCAACGCTGAAAAACCGCTAAAACATAATAGCTTAATAATCAAGCTTTTATCAAAATGGCCCATAATCGCGTCGTTTCCACGCAAGCGATGGCTCGGTCGAAAAAAATCGATTCTCAGACGACCATTTGTAAACTATTATTACCCAAAAAATGGGTGTGCTTGCAGCAGCCGGTTCTATGCCGGCCTACAAAAAATGTTCGACATTGTTTTATATTGCTGTCTGGTAAAACTCCAAAGAGCATAAAAATCCTCCCCGAAGCCCCGTAAAATAGGACTTTTGGGGTTGTTTTTTCAAAAGTAAGCCCTCCTAATCGAAAAGACTTGGTTCTGGTGGCGCTTTTTGTATCTTCTTTGCAAGGAAATCAGTCCAAGTTTTTTCGGGATTTTCCATGAATGCGATAAAATCGACGTAGTACATGAGCATAAGTCGTACCATGGTAACAACCTGCGAGAATGCACAGTGCCTCTTGATGCTTCTTGACAGAACTGTTATCAGCAGATTTGCTATCAAGACTACCCATGTCTGTATTTGTATGGCGTTGACGCTGTCCCCATAGAAGAAATGGAGCGGGAAGTTCTGTTTCAGCTGAATATGTTGTGTTATTACAAAACATGACTTCTTTACAAATACAAAAATTCAATCGCTGCGTGATATCTGCATAGAATAATTTTGGCTTATAGATATCCTCCGTAAAATGCATACGAAAAAGATTAAAAGAAGGTTATTTTATGGGAAAGTTTGCCATATTAGCGACTTTGTTCCGTAAATATTTTACGGAACAAAGAATGTTTTGTAACTTTGCCGTATATAATTTAAAAAAGTAAATATTAGCTATGCTAACAAGATTTGCCGTTAAGAATTATCGTGGATTTGCTGATAACATAGAGTGGAATTTGTCGCATCCATGCAGCTATTCTTTCAATACGGATGCCATTAAGAACGGTATTGTGAAGAATGGCATCATATATGGTCCAAATGGATCAGGAAAAAGTAACTTAGGGTTGGCTATCTTCGATATAGCCAATCATTTGTCGCATAAGTGGAAGAAACCCGATTACTATTTGAACTATGCTTCGGCATATGGATACAACCTGCCTGTAGATTTTGAGTATGTCTTTAATTTCGGTAAAGATGTCATATCATATAACTACTCAAAGGTGGCAAAGGAGCTTAAAGGGATTATCGTAAAGGAGCAATTGTTCTTGAATGACAAGGAACTACTATATAAGGACACGGATACGTTGCGCTTGAACAAAGAGTTCGCTTTGACGGATGCAGCCATTGACAATTTGAAAAACAGCGCAAATAACATCTCGATTGTCAATTATCTGTTGAGTGTTGTGCCTTTTCCTGAAGGGCATGCCTTGCTGAAGCTAAGAAACTTTGTTGAGAATATGTTGTTTTTCAGAAGCCTTGACAATCGTGAGTTTATTGGACTTAAAGAGGGAGGAAGCAACATAGAGGAATATATCATCAACAATAATCTTACAGAAGATTTCTCGAATTTTCTGAAAGAAGTGAGCGGTCAGCATTTTGTGTTTGCTAAACCCATGCAGGGCGAGAACATGCTTTATACGGTTATCAATGGCATCCGTATGCCATTTGTGTTAGTTGCGTCTACGGGCACAATGAATTTGGAACTGCAATATTATTGGCTGAAAGAGATGGTAAATGCTTCGTTTGTCTTCATTGATGAATTTGATGCTTTTTACCACCATGAGCTTTCATATACCCTTTGCCGTCGATTGTTCAAGAGTGACAATCAGTTATTCTTGACTACTCATGACACGTTTTTGTTGTCAAATGATTTGCTACGCCCTGATTGTTTCTTCATATTAAAGAACAACAATATAAGTGCGGTATGCAATCTTACGGACAAAGAGCTTCGATTTGGTCACAACTTGGAGAAACTGTATAGAGGGGGTACGTTTGGCGTATGATATTGTTCGTATTTGAAGGTGGAAAAGCCGAGCCTACGGTTTTCGATTCGATAGGAAAACTATTCCTGTCGAACGAAGAACTATGCGTAGTTAAGTGCAGGCATGATCTCCCAACATTGTACTCAAATCTAAGAGCCAACGGTTACGACTTGTTTCGCTCATTGCCGTTTGAGGATAATGGCGTTATATTGCCAAAGGACAAACGCTTGGATACACTATTTTCACAGGTGTTCTTGTTTTTTGATTATGATTTCCAAAACAGAATCGGTACACAGAAGGTCAACAATATATTGGACGAGATGCTGGATTTCTTTGATGACGAAACTGAAAATGGGAAACTTTACATCAACTATCCCATGATTGAATCATTGAAATACACCAAGGAAATGCCAGATGCTGACTATTGGAAATATGTTGCGACAAGGGACGAGTGCGCCAAGCATCTATTCAAAGGTAAGGCCGAACGTTTCGCTTATGCACAAGCAAAAGCCTTTCGATTCATCGACCTTGATAAGACAGACAAGGAAACCGTCAAGAACAACTGGGAAAGTTTGAAAATTCAAAATGTATGTAAGGCTCATTATTTAGTAAGTGGTTGCAATACCATCCCATCAGAAAAATCAACGATCAATCAGAAAAGCATATTTGAAGCGCAGAAAGATAAATATGTGAATACGAAAGAAATGGTTTCCATATTAAACTCTTTTCCAATATTCTTGTATGATTATTTGAAATGATTGGGAGGATTTTTCTAAGCCAAAAGTAATGTACCCCAATATGACTAAGTTTATGCCTTTTTACTATGACGAAAGAGGATTCTATCAAAACGACAAGTCGTTTATGATAACTGGTACGCATGTTTCATATTTGGCGGCTTTTCTGAATTCTTCTTTGTTCAAATTCTGCTTTCGTGATAATTTTCCAGAGTTACTTGGCGTAACGAGAGAACTGAGAAAGATCTTTTTTGATAAAATACCATTAAAAAAAGTATCCGATTCTGTTAACGACACATTTAGGTGTAAGGTAAATAAAATTCAGTCAAATTATACAAAAGAACAAGCTTTAGAAATTGACATGCTCTTGTTTGATTTGTATAATTTGACTGATAAAGGATTGAAACTATCTTGCCGAGAATGAGGATGTAAGACTTCAAACTTTCAATTCCATAAAGGTGCGATTGAAACTATTATGGCCATCCGTTAATTCAGAATAGTGATTACTTTCAATTCCATAAAGGTGCGATTGAACCCCGTTGTTTTAAGGAAATGCAAACTCCTTATTTACAACGAGGTTTTGTGTGAGCAAAGTTACGATTTTATAATTAAAAAATGTCGATGCCTAAAGATATTTTTTCTGCGGCCTTACGACAACCTGCCTATTTATGGAGGTTTCAATAAGTCAAAGAGCACTTTCGGAGGTTTTGCCGAATTCAAAACGGCAAAATAGAACCACATCGACAACTCTTTATAAGAAATTATCGGTAGTCATTCTTTCTTTTCCAAGAATCTGTTTGTTCATATTATACCCCATTTTATTGGTGAAAACAATGACACTATCCTCGGATTCATCAATGATAGCTTTCATCTTCATTTGCAATTCCCGAAGTTTAGCTTCAGATAAATCTCCCTCCAAAACTGAGTTCTGAATCCAACACAAATACTGGCGGCAAAGCTTCAACATTTTGCCAACTCGCTTCTCACCTACATCGTAAACTATAATCACATACATATCACCAATACATTTTAAAAGGTTTATATTCTTCTATTCCCAAAATATCTTTCAGTAGCTTATAGCATTCAAGTTTTATAAGATGCTTATAGCTTACATTACGTCCTAAAGAACGATAACGGAACGTCTCGTCATATTGCTCTTCCATAGCCCCATGTTGAAATCATCGATAATGATATCGAATGCAGCATAATAAGTTTGTCGAATATTTCCCTCAATTCCCATTATCTCTTCTACAGCCTTAGCGTCTGGCAAAGTATTACTCAATTCATGAGCTTTATCCACCTTATTAGATTTCTTTATCTCGTGGATGACCTTGTTCTTGGCATCATTGTAATCTACTTTGATACCATCAATCTCCACTTTCTCATACTTTGATGTACGTTGCGGATAACTCGATTCATGCACCAGCTTTCCTTCATACACCAAGTCAGACTCTTGTTCCATGTTGATGCCATTGGCAAACAGCCATAGTTTGCGATGGCAAAGCTGGTAGTAGTTGAAATGAGTACCGGTTACTATCATAAAAGCATCCCTCATCCATCAATTTGAATACCTGTCCTAAAATTATAACATTCAGCAGATATTTTATAAAGGCCATTATAATCTTCATTTGAAGATGTAATTGGTTTTGATTGATTTGGCTTTATCCTTATTTGTACAATCCGATTAGCCATCTTTTTTAATTGGTTGCTTAATTTTCTCTTATGGTATCGTATTATAGATATCTTGTCATCATGTGAAAGAGATTCTTTTAAATTCTTCTGGTACTCCAGAAGTAATTCAAAGTTATTATCCCTATCATTACGAGGAACATAGTATAAATATTCCTCTCCAAATATATTCTTGTCAATAAGTGAGAATCTTCCAACTTTCTCATACATGCATTGGCTTATATCCTCCATTAAATTGTTTTTCAGCTTCTCTCCATAGGCTCCAAATATAAGTTGATCACATATTTTCTCAAAAAAGGCTTTCTGTATGTTTAGCATATCCTTCTCTTCACAATTGCCTGATTCGTAGAAAGATTCTCTTGAGAAATTTATCAACTCTTTATCAGGGCCTCGATAAATCAGGCTTGAACGTTCCCCTTGATTCGTTCCCAACCTAACTACAACAACTTTTCCTTTTTCAGCATTTTTTCCATTTCTATTGCAGCGACCAGCAGATTGTACAATACTTGAAATGGTAGCAAAATCCCTATAAAGTACTGGAAAATCAATATCAACTCCCGCTTCAATAAGCTGAGTAGAGATAAGAACAACCTTATCACCTTGACATAGTTTCTCCTTAGCAATATAAATCTTCTGGCTTCGGTCGCTTGGAGTAAAATGTGTATTAAGAAGCAATACATTTGTGTCATCCATATTTTTTCTGATGAAATTGTATAAGTCTTTTGTATCCTGAATCGTATTCAAGATAACAAGCACCGATTTCTCCTCCTGTAAAACTTGATGCCCCAACTGTTCTATATCTATAATTGACTTTTGTACTTCTACTGTATACCTGTTAAAAACAGGATTCTCATAATGAGAAAGTGACAACAATTTAAATGGTTGTTCATAATCCAGAAAGAATTCCTTTGCTTCTTTATTGTCATCAGGCAATCGAAGAGCTGGCTGTGTAGCTGTAGAAACTATTGCAAAACTACCTGTTAGTTTACAGAATTTATCTAAGTAAGCAACAAAAAATCCATACAATCTTGGAGGCAAAGACTGTATCTCGTCCAAGAGAAAGACACAATTAGAAAAATTAGGCAATTTCATAAGCTCATGATTCTTATTTCCCAATAGTGTCTCAAATATACGTACGAAAGTTGTAATTATGAATGGATAGCCAAAAGTATCATCTTGAAACTCTAAAGCCTCTAATTCCTGTAACAACTTTTCAGAAGGATTTTCATCCAGTTCCTTCTGAATTTCATCAAAGCGAGTATTTGTAGATTTCGAGTCTATACGCTGAACAAAACATTCGTAACCTTTCAATATTTTCAACACTTCTGATTCAACTTGTTCTGTTATCGACAAGAATGGCAATCCATAAATAATTCTTTTAGCCCCCTTCGCCTTTATGATTTCGGAAGCTAAAGATAACAACATTAGTGTTTTGCCGGAACCTGTAGGTGCCGTCAACTCGAAAATCTGTTTTCCTTCTTTTAAACCTTTTCTAATACTATTAATGCTCTCCAGACGTATTTTAGTTCTCTCTACATTAAGTAAAGTTTGAGAATTAAGATCATCAAGATAATGTTGTAGTATGCTTGGATAGATATGAGAAAAACTATTCAGATTTTGTTCATTCTCATCAAGCATGGATATCATATCGCCAGCATCACTTTTATCAGCTTTTATCAATGCAGCGAAAATGCTTTGTATTTCTAAATAGAAAGGTAAAGCAACTTTATAATCATTAGACTTATTTACTATGCCTTTAAATAAGAATCTAATTCTTTCCTCTTCCATTGATGATGGCATAGATGGCTCAATGCCTAATAACTCAGAAAAGACATTACCAAAAGATATATGCTCCTTATCAAGAAAGGCATAAAGATTGCTTACTTCATAGCTCGAAAGAATGGAATTGTCACCATTTGGCATCATATCAGGTAAATCACCATGATGTTTAGCTATAATGGTTATTAAAGATATTAAATAATTATTCGGATTAAATTTCTGTGGAACTAATTCCTTAAACATATCCTGATTTTTAATCAGGAACATGAAAAAAGCATACGCAGACAAATAGGCATGATGGTCGTACTCTTTCGGACATGATCCGTTTAATTTCTCTTGAAAATTAGGATTAACCTTACCTATGTCATGAAAGAGAGATACCAATTCTGCTGCATGAGAACTGGTAAATCTCTTTGATAATGAAGCCACATTTTCAAGATGTACTTTCAAAAGTTTTCCTGGATGTGAATAACATTTATTTAAATCAAAACCCATTGTTCAATCTCTTTATCATGAATATATTCCCAATAATCTCCTTCTACGTTGATCACATGAGAGCATTCTGGGTATATGACATTTACATATTTTTCTGGCAAATTCCAAAAATCATCATTCTGATATGTCGGAACTTTGTCAAAACCGATTCGAAAGTCATCGTCAATTATTTTCAACTTATGCTCATTCGCTATAACGAAACCTTTGGTCTCAAAATCACCATTACCCATCATTGTGAATTCTCCTTGACTAATGAAAGTCAATTCTGCAGGACAGTTAGCAATACCCAAATAAGGGTCGTAGACAGCATATCCTTCTAAAATCGCCTTCTGAAATTCATAGAATATATTTTGAGAACGTTCTCCATAGAGTCCCACACAAACCTTGTAACTAACATCACGCAGCATTTCAAAAGCTTTGGGTGATTTAATAGCTGTAGGATTTATGGCCGTGTGAGACGTAAATCCACATGATGCTTTTTTTACAGGTTTTAGCAATTCAACGCCATACAACAAGTCTTCAGACAACTGAGGAAAAAGAGATTTCATCTTCTCGCGTTCAATTCCTAAAACTGCACCAATCATTCCGATTAATGCCGTTTTAGGAATAAGGTCATGAGACAATGGATTGTTGTTGGTCTCTGGCTTTTTAAAATGAGCCCAATCACCATCTATCTTGAATTGAAAACCTTTCATAAGCTCATCTCTTCAAACTTCTCACCGTTTAGACTTTCCTTTATCTTGTCGATTTCAGTATAGAATCTTATTTTTTCAATCTTGTCATTCTTGGCAAGTTCCTGGAGTTTACTGAAATCGAAATCATAGTCGTCCATACTACGAATTTGCTCGTCTTTCAAACCTTCGTTCAGCTTAAGTTTTATGGTTCTGTCAATTCCATAGAGTTTGTCAAAGTTCTGTTTATAGTCTATGACTAACAACAAAAGTGAATCTTGTCCGACTTTTGAACGAGAGAAGGAGCTTCCTTCTCCGCCTGTTCCATACCATAAAGCTTTAAACATTTTCTGCAGATCATCTTCTTTCAAATCTGTGCTTTTTGCAACAGTAGGATTAATCCATCCGTGAATTTGAACAACGGAATAAGGAACCAATGTTGTTGTAGCAATGGCACCTTGCGCATTCTCTTCCCTAGATGTAAAGTGAGACGTATTCTGATGCATTCTCAAGTTGACACGATTCAAAGAAGGATTAAGGGCAGCAAATTGGACTGGTCCAGTGAATTGGACATGCCCATTAGTACACTCTTTCTTATTGACTTTAATTTTTTTAGTCTCATCATTCTTCAGTGTTGAAATGCCACCAAACAATCTTACATCAATGAGCTCTTTCATTATTTCAGCGATGTCGGTCTTTTGATTGGAATTCCAATTCTTAGCAATCCACTTTAAAACTTCTTTAGAAGTTTTTTCGTCAGCTCCAGTCTTGTCTGAGACATAGATGTGCTCACCCTCAATATCCTCAAGGTATGTACGGATAAATCTCTTAATTCGTACATCACTAACAAGGATTTTCTTCGTTTCCTCATCGTAACGTTGTTCTCCTGTAAATGGATCCCCATTGGGAATGTTGTATGATGTCTCATACAAAAACAAAATTTCTGATTTCTTCATATCTTTAATTGTTATGGTGTATTTCATCAACTATCAAGTTAAGTTTACTAACTTCATCTTTTAAATCTTCATTGCCAGAATAATCAGCCAAGATCTTTTCCAAACGTCTCTGAAAATCTTTTTTCTTATCCGTCGGCTCATATTTGAAATAGCCATCCAAGAATCCGAAAGACAATTGATCCTTATCATATTCAGATTCTGATAGATTTGCCAAGTCATCACAAACTTCAGCACACATTGTTGCCCACATTCCGTCATGCATCACAAGTTTCTGACTAATATCAGTAACAAACCTGATGCAATCATCTTTTGTTGACACCCTTCTTGAAAGCAAGCCCACGTAGTTCTTTTCAAAAGAACCAATAGACTTCTTCAGTGGCTTGGCCATTTTCCCTATTTTAAAGCCAAGCTTAAAACTACAAGAATTAGTTATTTCCATAAATTTATTTTGTTTATTATTTTGTATTGACAATATGAACATCAAATCATATTTCAAGATTTTACACCAAAATGAACCGTCTCCTAAACGTGTAGCTGATTCCACATTAGTTACAAACGAATGGAGTAAATACGGATCATTATAATAATCCTCTTTATATATTAAAGGAAGCACTTTGAGTATATGACTTTCATATTTCTTTGATGCGGTTATTTTAACTTTTCCCGTGGCATCCAATTGTACATCTCCCAAGAGATTGGAAAATGATTTGCATATAGAAAACGGCGTTTCTACTTTTAGTTCGTTATTTCTTTCTGCATATATTTGATGCGCAATATTTTGATTTCTTGAGTTTACCCTATTTAGATTGCTTCGTGTTATGTTTGAGAGTTCTATAAGGTATGTATCAGGCTTTGTTCCTCCATTTTTTACAAAAATAAAATCAAATGATGTAAAAGTCGAGCTACTTCCCAAAGCTAACGAAATCAAATCGTCGCTATATTCATTGGACAATATTATCGAAGACTCGTTTTTCTTTTCTGTAAAGAGTTTTAAATCATCTGCCTTTAAATTCTTTCCAAATGGCAAAACAATAAGTTTATATTCAGAGCCAGAAATCATCTTACCCTTCTTAGCATAAGAAACTCCATAAAAAAGATCTTCTATCTCTGATTCTGTAAAAACTCTTGTCTTGTATCTATTTTCCAATACAAAATTTGGGAATTGTATGTCATTTTTATCATCACCAGAACATATTGTAGGCCAAAGGCTCTTTTTCAGCACAAGTCTTTCTTTGTTCTTATCATCAACATACTCATATTGCATATTTCGAATGACGAGTTCAAACGTTTTGAAAAAATCATACCAACTCTTTTCATTCCCATTACTATCCTCATAAGAGAAATGCAAAAAGATTGATGCCGAATTTAACCGAAGTAATTCTTCTTCACTTTTAGCCTTACCAGATTTCTTCAGCTCATTTTTGTTGTTTTCCTTATTTATCGTACAACAAATATCTTTTAAATTATCTTCATTCTCAATATATTCCTTAAAGGACGAAACGTTTCCTTTTTCAAAGTATCTTATAATAGCAGGAGCATATTTGAGGATTCGTTCTATCAGTGTCTTTTCTTTTGCGAATCCTGTTCTTATCTGTTGAAACTCCTTTATTACTTCAGGAGAAAAGTCAGATGAAGAACAGATTTTTTCATATTTATCATTTCCATTATTAAAGGAAGTTTTATTTTGAGATTCTCCTAATCTATAATATCCATCTTCTTTGGGTTTATTTATGGATCCATTTTTGCTCAATGTGCCTTTGACAGAATAATAAATGTCACCATATATATATCTACAAACTCTATCATTATTTGAAGTTATATACATTAGATAATATAGACTATTTCTTCTATTCTCAGGAACTTCCGATACCTTATCAAAAATAATATTAAAGTCCTTATCTACTGGAAGAGAAAGACAAAAGGGCCTACATCCTTTATTGTCTTTAGGACAAGACACAACAGCATTTGGGAAATTCATTTTCTCTTTTGAATTTCTCAATATATTTCCGATTTTTAAGACTGTATCTAAACTCATAATTCTATATTCTTTATAAACCCAAACCCCTGTGAACATTGTTCTCCAACACCTCCTTCACAAGCAATCTTCATCAACTCTAAAGGTGCTTTCATGCGGAAAGAGCAGAGATAACCACGTACTCTTGATTCGTAAGGAGTATTGGTTTTTATTGTTATCAATTTCGACTTGACCTTATGGTCTGTCAATTCGAATGAAAACTCCTTGTCATTCATATCAAATGGCTGACCATGAATGCTCTCATATCTCGCCATCAATCCCTTTAATACTCCTTCAGCGAACATAGGATTGTCAGGAGACAGATATTGAGTCTTGTTGTCTTCATGCAGCTTGACACAAATAGGAGACAGAGCTACGAAAGTCATTTCTTCAGATAATTGTGGCATAGGTATAGCCTCTACTCCAACAACATCAAAAGCAACTTGATATTTCCTATTGCCAATGGTAAAACTTTGATGAGCAAATATTCCTTGAATGAACTCCATGGTGCTTTTCTCTGGAATGAAACTAATGTACCAAGTAGCTCTTTCACCCATAATATTAAGACATCCTTCTTTCGTCAAAGGGCGTACCCTCTCAAAGATGAAAGGCGAATAACAGAACAGCTTAAACCTCTTGCTCCCATTCAATTGATAACCATTTTCATGGAGCCACGAAGCGTACTGCGTATAATATGCGATAAATGACAGCCGACTGCTCATATTGGTAGTTGAAAGGCAGTAGATCGCCGTTTTTTCTGTTAATATTTAAGGTTACTTTAAACTTCATCAATATATTGCTTATGTATATGGTTATTATTAATGTTTTTATATTTATCTATCTTACTTAATCTTGCGTCCATTCGCTTCTCCCTTCCAACGGTTTCAGGAAAGGCATATTCACCCCAGCCTTCTTCCAGTCGATTCTTATTGATGTTCTCGTCGAACCACCAATCATAGTGCTCGCGCGAAATCATGCGAATGTCCCAAACTTCGTGCACTTGGGCGGCGATAGACACACCATACACTTCCTTAAGGTCAATCATCTCCTCAAGCGTAAGCTCCTCACGATGCTCGCCGCCCATCTCTTCTATGAATGCCGACTTGGGGAAGAGGAAAAAACCAGCGAATTTGTTGCAGCGCTTTTCCACCGTCAGGTCTGAAGAAGGAGGGAAAGACAGCAGCAGGTGGGCCAGTTCGTGAGCCGCGGTGAAGCGCAGACGGTCGGTTGTTGTTTTAGAACGGCGTGAATCAAGAACCATAAGCGGAACGTGCTTGTCTGCCCACGTGCTAAGACCGTAAACGCCTGTCGGGAGTGTTGCCTCCATGATTCTAACACCCTTTCGTTCGAAAAGACGCAACACGCTTGCTATGGGACCATCGCCACAATTCCAATGGCGACGAAGAAGATCGGCCGCTTGAATGGCTTCCTCAAGAGTGGACACCTCATGGTTTTCAATAGGATTATCAAACTCAATAGCAGCATCCGTTGCGCGTTCTTTAGCCAAAAGGCGCTCCGCCCAATACGACAACCTCGACTCTAAGCCCTCCAGATCCTCTTCGTTCAAATTGCCTCCTGTAGCTCGTAGCATGGGCATATCAATGTGGAGATTGGTACCAAGGAAATATGATTCACTGACATCCAAGGCCTTGGCCTAAGCAGACAAAACATTGGCATGGGGACGCATAATGCCTCGCTCATACTTGGAAAGGCTCTGCTTGGTTACAACAAAGTCGGCAAGTTCTACGAGCTTATCCATGCTGAGCTTTCGCATACGTCTGGCTTCTCGCAATCTGGTAGATAATATATGAATCTGCATAGGCTCTTTGTTTGGTTACAAAAGTAATGAAAAGAATCCGTTTTTGTAACCAAAAAATGGTATTCTCTCGATTTTTAAGTTTTTTAGCCATTTGGGTAAGTAAAAAGAGGAAAACAAACACTAACAAGAATTGAATTCTAATGGGGTGCGTCATTATGATTTTATCCCAAATCGGTCATTAGGATTTCTCTGTGTCGTACGGCAAAGAGAAATCC
>ERZ1023658.395-NODE-395-length-12532-cov-8.175763_pt1 | contig 12532 bp, 9 predicted proteins | sample MGYA00380339_ERZ1023658 | MGnify/ENA primary metagenome ERZ1023658 (study PRJEB33179, sample SAMN07448981) | human gut metagenome | biome: Human-gut; feature: Human associated habitat; material: Faeces | host: Homo sapiens | place: India: Bhopal | collected... | reverse complement strand
CTATACTCCGACGAAGCAGTCTCCTTGTTTTTCTCTACGAACCATACCACGCCACGATTGTCATTAATTATGTCTTGCGACAGCAAGGTGGTCTCTTGGCTTGTAATCAACAGTTGCGACTGGTCCGAATTAAACAGGAAAATGTTGAGATAATAGAACAGTAAATCATAATGCAAATCTTCTCCCAACTCATCCAGGTAATAGATGTGGTTGCCACTTATCAAATCGTATAGTGAATCCAAAATACGGATGAACTTAAGTGTTCCCTTGGATTGTAATTTAAGAGAGACATCAAAAGTACCATTCTTGGAATGATTTTCAAAGACTACCGATTCAACCATTGGACGCAACAGCTCGTTCTTGACTGATGCCGGAATAGATTCTTGCTGAATATGCTCACGGAAATCCTGAGATAGCGAACGGTCTTCCAACACAGGGCGAAAATCTGTGATATTCAAATCAGCCTTTTTCAACATCTGACAGAAAAACTGATGCTTGTTTTTGTCTTCATACGCAGCCTTTAGAATCTCAACGACACCTCTGCTTTCGGTATCACCATCCACATTATGGTAATGAACTATGATGTACGAATGAAGCTTTGCCAATGGCTCTATGTCTTCCTTAAAGGTGTTTTTAAGGCAAACCGACAGGACACTATGATTATTGAGCGTATTCTCACGAATACTGTCTTGGGTCTTTTGTAGCAAGCGAAGACTTGAACCAAACTTGATTTCAGCCTGTAGATTATCTCCCTTGTAGGTACGTTCGTAAAAAAGAGCCTTGGAGCCTTTAGGATAATAATTAAGCTCTTCATGGAGAATCAAGTTGATATCAAACTGCACTTGATAGTCATAACGAACTCCCTCTGCATAAAAGGAAACAAACATTTCTGTAGGTTCACTCTTTGTCAATGCAAAAGGAATGCATCTTGTAATCTTCATATTAGCGTTTCCCTTTGGATAAGCCAAAAGATGGAAAACCTCATCCAATGCCCAGAGCATGTTGGATTTACCAGAAGCATTCGAGCCATATAACACACCTAATTTATAGAGGCATGTACCATCAGGCATCTCCGCCACAAGTTCGGAAGCAGAACTCTTTGCAACAAAGTTCAGCTCCTGTTTGTCGCCAATCGACAAGTAATTCTTTACCCAAAAATTTCTTATCATATTCTGAATATTTTGTCTAATTTCGTATTTTGCCTACAAAAATACGGAAAATATTTCGCAAATCGGATAAAAGACGGAAGTTTTTTAGATTAATATGATATTTTGCTTGAAAAGGAGAGAAAACGTTTACATATAATCGCCTTAATCCCATTATCGATGAATATGACAATTTCACCAATACTGTGCTAAATGAGCAGGGTGAGAATGTATATTGGGCAATCACCTATGCCGATGGCTTCTACCGTGATGTCTTCAAGAAGTTCAAGGGTATGTTTGAACGTATTTTCATCACAGGTGTCAGTCCTGTTACCTTGGACGATGTGACGAGTGGGTTCAATATTGGCTGGCATAGTTATATCCTGGAGCTGAAGGTGTTGTCGAAGAAAGATTACGAGTCAAAGCCAGAGGATGGCAAACTCTCTAAGGCAGAACCCCAATGGCAGGAGGCTGAGGAACAAATCAATCGATATGCCGCAGCTCCAAGGGTCGAGGCGCTGCGTCAAGGTACAACGCTCCATAAAATCATCATGCAGTTTGTCGCTGGCAAGTTGGTGAGGATGGAGGAGGTGGTATGTTGAGAGACATAGAATTATTTTAGTGTTCAAAGAGCACGGGTTTAATATTCCGTGCTTTTTTTGTGCATCAGGAAAAGTCAGGTGATGGTACATGCCAGTAATCCGAAAAAGTGAGGGTGTGTCATAAGTCTTGATAATAGTTGGCGCATAACAGTTGATCAACGCATGCACAACAGCTGTTGTGCGGTCGAAGATACTGACTGTCTCAACAACATATCCTATCTCTTCCAACAACAAGTGTCTACTGAAATCAGGAAAAGTCAATCTGTTTCTTTGCAGCCGTGTTGCTAAAATAAAATTAATCTGCATTTTATTAGGATAAAGATGCTTTAGTTTCAAAAATAATCCGTATCTTTGCAGTCGTATTCTTCCCGATAGTAGTTCTTGAATGCTTAATCTGGTAGAATGAAATTTAGAAAGAGCGGACATTTGGGATGCTCATAATTTAATAATGGAGGATTGGATATGAATAAATTAACAAGAGAAGAGGCGCTTAGACGTTGGAAATCTGCCAAGGCCACAAAGAAAGCCATGGTTGACAAGATGCAGAAGATGCTTTATGAAGACTACAAATTACGTACAGGCGAGGAGCCTGTGAGATTTAATGTCTTGTAATGAAAGAATTTGCGACATCTTTATAATCCATTTCATGTTGTTTTTATATTACCATCAACAATTGAAGCAAAGCCTTAAAGCCGCCTTTGTTCTTTTCTTCTTTGAAGACATTGAGAACTTTCTTCTCTATGATATACTTCTTAAATTTATTCCGATAAGTAGGATGGGAGAGTAATATCCAAAGTTCTTGATCGATGTAGGCATATTGGGTATTCCTGTCTAGCCATGCTCTTGAAGGAGACTCTGTTTTTACTTCAGCATTAGTCCAAGCCAAATGCCAGAACTTATCCGATTTCAAGAAGTAATAAGGATAAAATAATGGAGTAAGGTTTTCCTGTTGAGCCCTTAAGAAATACTTCCCAAAAACACCTTGGTATATAGGAGCAATCTCTTCATAAGTGAACTGGTTGACCAGCTTGCCGTTTTCTATCAGTTTAATGATAGATAGGATAAGTGCTGGTTTGGCGATGATACGAGTATGGTTGTTTCTGTTGGTGCCTTGTAGCATCTTGTCGATGAGTCCGCAATAGTATTTAAAGGCCTCATCATAATTGAAGAATCTGAGATATGTAGTCATAATCTATTGTATTTATATGGGTTTAACGTCATTTTCTGCAAAAATACAAAAATAATCTAAGATTAGCGCACGTATTTCAGAAATAATTATTATTTTTGCAATTGCATTCTACCGCAGAAAGCCCAAAGGGCTGAGCGGGTGGGTGTGACTTATGTAAAATAGAGCGTTTGCTAACGTTCGTCTACGACTACTCGTAAACTTCGCAACTTTACCTTTAGTTGGACGTAGATGTGACAATGGTGAATGTTCACGGTGGGTGTATTGTATCCTGCTGCGAATTGTCGTATACATACCATAACAATATGTTAGGGTATCGTGTATGACTAATAGTTCGTACTTGGAATCATTATATACCATAACGTGGGCTTTCTGCATTGTCCGTCTCTTTCAACTAGGGCAATGCGAAGGCCTTCGAGTGGTGGGATGGGCAAGGAGAATCCCACGTTTCCGTTTTATAGAGGCCTAACAGAATACTAACACAACTCACGATACCGGGATTCTATCGCTTTGAAGAAGATAGATGTACAATAAATATACACTCTCTGGACATGAATCTTTTCCTTGCAAAACCTTATGGCTCACCAAGGGATATAACTTTATGATAGATGGAGGAAACTTCAATGCTTCTGATGCTGTAATAGCTTTGGGAGTAGGAAAAAACATGGTTTCTTCTATCCGATATTGGCTCAAGGTATTTGGAATTTCCAATCAGGATGAGCCAAGCAGAATAGCAGATTATTTATTCGATGAATCAGAAGGCGTAGATAAGTACATTGAAAGTTTGGGAACTTTGTGGTTGCTTCACTACCTTCTGGTAAGTTTGAAAGAAGCAACGCTTTATCATATTACTTTTGTGCAATTCCAAAAAGAACGCAAGGTCTTTGAGAGGGAACAATTGGTGAACTTTGTGAAAAGACTGATGATAGAGGATGGAAAGGACAAAGTCTTTAATGTGAATACCACCAAGAAAGATGTGGGTGTGCTGTTACAGAACTATGCCCAACCTTATAAGGCCAAGTCGTTTGAGGATTATTCTTCTCTTTTGATTGATTTGGATCTGATAAGAACTGAAGATAATGGTAAGACGTTCGCCTTCAATATCGAAGGTAAGCGCAGGGTTCCGATGGAGATTTTCTTATATGCCATTCTTCAGGAAAAAGGTAAGGATAAGTCTGTATCATATGATACATTGCAGGAAATAGGCTTGATGTTCTGCATGACAGATGCAGAGGTCATAGATATGGCCCAGTCTATAGGTGAGCATTATTCAGAGTATGTCCAGTATAGTGATAATGCAGGTATCCGTCAGTTATTGTTTAAGGAAGGTTCTTCTTTGAAGGACATTGATGTTTTAGATAAGTATTATAAGAATGCGACAGTTTAGTTTATCAGCAAACATAGAGGAAGGCTTTGCTAGTGAGGCCAAATATATCGTAACTCCTAATGCTCGCCAAGTGGCAGAGGGTATTGCGAATGGATTCCGATCGGGAGTTCATTCTTATACCATCATTGGCTCTTATGGAACAGGTAAGTCTAGTTTCTTATTGGCTTTGGAAAGAGACTTGATGGGAGGTAAGCAATATGATTTGTTGAATCCTTCTGAACTTTCAGAGAAGAAGAAGTTTGAAGTTATTAAAATTGTTGGCGACTATAAGGAACTGTCTGTCTTGTTGAGTCAAAAACTCTCTGTTGATGGCACTGCTGATAGCATTCTGGATGAACTCAAAACCAAGTATAACAAACTGAAGAGCCAGGGAAAATTCCTGGTTATCTTCATTGATGAGTTTGGCAAGGTACTGGAGCATGCTGCCAAGAATAATCCGGAGCGTGAACTTTACTTCATGCAGAAATTGGCTGAGTTCGTTAATGTGCCATCTAGAAATATTCTTCTTCTGACTACGCTTCATCAGAATTTCAACGCTTACTCCCGTAAGTTGAATGAAGTACAGAAAGAAGAGTGGACGAAAGTAAAGGGGCGTTTTCAGGAGTTGGTATTCGTAGAACCGATAGAACAACTTCTCTATCTGGCTTCTACGCAGATTGATGCCAGTAGAACCATGCAAAATGATGATTCTGTGATTGAATCATTGGCTTCGTTGGCAAAGAAAACTGGCTTTGTTTCTCAAATCTTTTCTGAAGCAACTGCGCTGGCATTGGCTCCGCTGGAACCATTTGCTGCATACGTCATTACACAGGCCATTCAGAGATATGGACAGAATGAGCGTTCTTTGTTCTCTTTCTTGAATGCAAGGGGACGTAACTCTTTGTCTGAATATGAGGGAAAGATATATCAGCTTCAGTGCTGCTATGATTATATCTACTATAATTTCTACTCTTACCTGAAGGAGGCGAATGCCGACTCTATGCAATGGAGTTCGATGCAGGTTGCCATCGAGAGAGTGGAAGGTCAATTATGGGATACCAAGACTGACCTTGTGGATGCCATCAAGCTGGTGAAAGCCATCGGATTACTTAATCTTTTCGGCAATGCTTCATTTAAGATGAACCGTGAAGATACTTCCCTGTATGCCAAGACTGCTTTGAATATAGAAAACCCAACGGGGCTTTTAAAGAAGTTGGAGCAATTCAAGATTATCCGATATGCCAGCTATAAGTTCCGCTACATTCTTTTTGATGGCACAGATATCAATATAGAAGATGAAATCCGCAAGGCTGGTTTGGTGGTTAGCCGTCCAGTAAACTTCGTGGATGATATCAGAAACTATTGTTTCAAGAAGGTGGCTCCTGTTAAGGCTTGCTATTTCCAAAAAGGTACTCCAAGATACTTTGAGTATGAAGTGCTGGGTGAAGGAGTGGACAAGACTCCTACTGGCGATACTGATGGATATATTCAGTTGATCTTCTCTTCCCGTAAGAAAGTGTTGGAGGAGATTTGCGAGCTGAGTGAAAAGAGTGAGAATGCCATTATCTTTGTTTGTTTCAGAAATACAGACGAGTTGGTGTCTCACCTCTATCTGATAGAAAAGTACAAATATATTTTGAGTAAGGTGTTGTTAGATAAATCTGATAAGGTTGCTATCAACGAAATCAACAATCTGATGGAGTATGAGAAAGTGGTTCTCAATAAATCTATCAGTAATAGCTTGTTTGCATATAATGGAGATGTAACTTGGATTTTCAAGGGCGAGGAAAGAGAGGTTTGCTCCTTAAGAGACTTCAACCAGTTGCTGTCAGTGGTATGCGATGAGATTTATTCTCAGACTCCAGTGATGAACAATGAATTGTTCAACAAGCATAAGTTGAGTGGTTCTATCTCTAGTGCGAAAGGTAAGTACCTGGCTGCATTGCTGAATCAGAGCAATGAACAGGACTTAGGATTCCCTGGCGACAAGTTCCCACCGGAGAAAACCATCTATTATTCTCTCTTGAAGAGTACGGGACTTCATGTGAATGGAGAGTTTGCTGATGTGCCATCCAATGAAGGAATCATGCCTTTGTGGGATGCATGTGAGGAATTCCTGAAATCTACAACTTTCAAGCCTCGTAAGATTTCTGAGCTGATTAAGAAGTTGTCAGTAAAACCATATAAGCTGAAGCAGGGATTCCTGGATTTCTGGATTCCCACCTATTTATTTATAAAGAAGCAGGATTTCTCTCTGTATGGAACCAATGGAGCATATATCCCAAATATTAACATGGAGTTCTTCGAGTTGTTGCAGAAGCATCCGGGAGAATATCTGGTCAAGGCATTCGACGTGACAGGTGTGAAGGTGCAGATTTTCAATCAGTATCGTAAGTTCCTGAATGTTGAAGCCATGGGAAGTATCAAGAGCGATGATTTCATAGAAACCATCAAGCCATTCTTTTTCTTCTATAACAAGAGATTGAATGATTATGCCAAGCATACCCGTAAGTTCAATCATGAGCAGACGGTAAGATTCCGTGATACTCTGGCTAGGGCAAAGGACCCGGAGAAGACTTTCTTCGAGGATTTGCCAGAGGCTTTGGGCTACGATAAGGAAGCTTTGCAGAATCCGGATAAGGTACAGGAGTTCTGTTATGTCATCAATCGGGCTGTCAAGGAACTTCGTTCTTGCTATTCTGATATGATAGACCGTGTGGAAGGTCGCTTGTTGGAAACATTGGGCATCGAGTCATACGATTATTCTGAATATGTGGTAGAAATCAGAAAGCGTTTGGCTCATGTCAAGGAATATCTCCTGACAGATAGACTGAAGGAATTCTATCAGCATGTGATGGCTGAGTTTGATAACCGCAATGAGTGGTACCAGTCTATTTGCTATACGGCATTGGAGCAACCTTTGGAGCGATTGCGAGATGAGCAAGAAGAAAAACTGATAGACAGTTTGATTATGCTCTTTCATGAATGTGAGAAATATTCTGATATATCCAAGGTGGCAGAAGATGAATCGGATGAGATTTATTCGTTGGATTTGGTTTCAACGAAGGGCAGCAATATCCATTCCCAGACTTTCAGATTGCCAGAAAGCGAGATGCAGAAGGCTGAGGAATTGGAAAAGAGCATCGACAAGCTACTTGATGGCATAGGAAATGACAATGTATCGGTATGTACTTTGTTGAAAATATTGAATAAGAAGCTGGGTAAGTAGCCGCTTCCTTAAAAATGAATAGAGCAAAATGAAAGTAAGAAATATTTTAGGAATATCTGGCGGAAAGGACAGTGCAGCTTTGGCCATCTATCTCAAGCAGAAATACCCAAACTTAAAGATTGAGTATTATAATTCTGATACTGGCTGTGAATTGGCTGAGACGGAATTGCTGATTGATAGATTGAGCGCTTATCTGGGAAACATTAAAAGACTTAGGGCTGCTGAAGACAGTCCTGAGCCTACGCCTTTTGAGCATTTCCTAAAGGCAGCAGGTGGATTCCTGCCTTCGCCACAAGCTCGATGGTGTACCAAGAAGATGAAACTTGATGAGTTTGAAAGATATGTTGGTGATGACTATGCTGTATCATACGTTGGTATTCGAGGTGATGAAGACCGTGACGGCTATGTGTCTTCAAAACCTAATATTCAGTCTGTCTTTCCTTTCAGAAGAAATATCTGGAGCGTGGATGTCATCAATAAGTTCTTGCACAAAGAAAACCAGGAGCAGATTATTGATATCTACGATAAGTTATGCCCTGAGGGATTGATGAAGGAAGACTTGATGGATGTGTTGAAGAAACCGATTACCAAGCAATTCTACTATTCCAAAAAGCTGAATGCATTGTTGGATATAGACGTGAAGATGTTTAACCATGCCGTCTTTGAATACTTGAAGACTACGGATTATCCTGTTGGTCATCTGGATTCATTCCCTTTGATAGATAACGACGAGGTGCTTGTAAAGGAAGACATCTTCAGACTGCTGAGGGATAGTGGAGTAGGAGTACCATCTTATTATGAGGAAATTCCTTTCGAGGTGGATGGTAAGACGGGAACCTATTGTAGAAGCCGAAGCGGATGCTATTTCTGTTTCTTCCAGCAGAAGATAGAATGGATCTGGCTCTATGAGCAGCATCCTGACTTATACAAAAAAGCAATGTCGTTTGAGAAGGATGGTTATACCTGGATTCAGAATGAGAGTCTGGCAGACTTGATAAAACCAGAGCGTATTCGCCAGGTGAAACTGGATATCATCAAGCGACAGGAAACAAACAAAAATAAGAACAAAGGCACTAGTCTTGCCGAACTCTTCGGTGATGAATATGTTTGTGCCAACTGTTTTATTTAAGACTTTATAACTAGAATATAATCGGAGGGACGTCTATGTTGAAAGATGTAGAATGGGCTAAGGATGGAACCTATATACCTGGAGAAGAGTTTTCTCCAGAAAGGTTCTTTAATGATGGATTGAAGAACAGTTGTAGTTTCGACCTGCAACTGGGCTATTTCAGTTCTGCCACTATTAGTGTATTGGCAGAAGGCTTTGCTACGTTTATAGCAAATGGCGGTGTTATGCGTCTTATCATCAACCAGATAGTATCGGAAAAAGATAAAAATGCGATTGTTAATGGTACAATAGGTGGTTTAATAGATTGTATGGACTTGACTGATTTTGAAGAATTGCGCAAGACTTTTGATGAATATCAAGAGCAATTCTTTAAGTGTTTGGCTTACCTGATCTCTGAAAAAAGAATACAGATTCGAATCATCAAGCCTAAAAATAAAGTAGGTATAGCACATACAAAGTCGGGGCAATTTCGTGATGGAGATAGCATAACTTCTTTTACAGGGTCTGCTAACTTCACAATTAATGGACTTTTTAATAATATCGAAGAAATCAAAATTGATAGAAGTGATTCTTTGGATTTGATGACTCAGAATAGAATCATATCTCAACGCAATTCTTTTCAGGCTATTATGGATTATGCCCATAAGAATGTTGAGTATTTATCTCCAGACCAGTTGTCTGTAGCTGTGGCATCTTGTTATAGAAATACAGATATTGATGAACTGTTAGAAGCAGAAAAGGATTTAGCAAAGATAAGAATGCAAAGGGTTGTAGAACTGGCTATTGAGTCAAATGTTGCTTGTGAAGATGCGCAAGTTACCCAAATTGCTCCGCATTTTCCTTATGATAAGCCTCGTGATTATCAAGTTCAAGCATTTGAAAATTGGAAAAATAATAAGCAAAAAGGATTATTTGCTATGGCAACTGGTACAGGCAAAACAATAACATCCTTAAATTGTTTGTTAGAAATCTATAAACGGAATGGTTATTATAAGGCAATTATATTAGTACCGACTATAACGCTAGTGGAACAATGGAAAAAAGAATGTTTGAAATTTTATTTTCAACACATTATACTGGCAAGTTCCAAAAACAAGGACTGGTATGCTGAAGTTAGCAAAATATCAATGATGGAAAAATTAACAAATGAGGCTGATGAAAATAATTATATTATCATTTCCACATATGCTTCTTTTGTTCGTAAAGAGATGTTTGATTTGCTTAATACTCTTCCTAAAAAACAAGTTTTGTTGATTGCGGATGAGGCACATAATATGGGATCTAATCAGCTCAAGGAAAAATTGCCATATGTTAATATTTTAAGACGAATTGGATTGTCTGCTACTCCATCGCGACAGTTTGATTTTGAGGGAAACCGTATCATAGAAGAGTTTTTTAGAGTTGGAAATGACCATTATACTTTTGAGTATACAATGGAAGAAGCCATTAAAAATGGCGTGTTATGTAGGTACTATTATTATCCTCATCTTGTAGAATTGACAGATGAGGAGATGATGGCATATAGCAGTCTTTCTGAAAAAATAGCAAAGTATCTTACGATAGAAGGTGATAGCTTTAAAAATGATCCAATATTGACAGCTTTGTTGTTGAAGAGAAAACGTATTATTCATAAAGCTTCCAATAAGAAAAAAGCCTTTGAACAAATTATTCGTCAGCGTTATCAAGAAAAGGGTAATTTAAAGTACACGTTGGTTTATGTTCCAGAGGGAAGCGAGCCTGAATACGAGCAATATGAGCATGTAAATAATGATAATATTGTAGAACAAGATTCAGAACATCTCATCGATGGATATACAAAAATTATATCTGAGGTTTCTGAACGTGTGACGGTAAGGGAATTTACTGCTTCCTCAAAAGACAGAAACAAAATGCTTCGACAGTTTGCTAATGGAGAGTTGGATGTATTAACCTCAATGAAGTGTTTGGATGAAGGAGTTGATGTACCACGAAGTGAAATGGCTATATTCTGTTCTAGTACAGGAAATCCGCGTCAATTCATTCAAAGAAGAGGACGTATATTGAGAACTCATCCTGATAAGCATATTGCTGTTATACATGATTTGGTAGTGGCACCGATGATAAATCAAAGTCAGGCTAGTTTTAAAACAGAACAAAACTTGTTGAAAAACGAATTGAAGCGTGTCCAAAACTTTGCTCTTTTATCAGAGAACAGTAGTGATAGTATAATAGAATTGGAAGATGTTATTAATTATTATGGTCTATCCATTTTTGATGTGTAATTAAATTTAAAAGAATTGATATGGAAGAAACTAACAAAGACAGAATCATGAGATCTATATTGGCAAGTGAACGTCTTGCTGTATTAGGGGATTATAATCCAACGGATTTTGATACTATAGAGGATGCTTTATGCTCTGATAATGCTATAGTAAAAGCTGTTGCAATGATTATAATGGGTGATAAAAAAACGGAAACCCAAGTTTACAATGAAGTTAGTAATTATTTAATTAATAATATTGATGTATGATAATAAAGAAAGTTTCCATTAATAATTTCCGTAGCTATTATGGCAATAATGAATTTGAATTCAAGGATGGCTTGACTCTCATTATTGGTGATAATGGAGATGGTAAAACAACATTCTTTGAAGCATTGGAGTGGTTGTTTAATACTAGTACGGAGGACGTCAAAACGTCCAATATTTCAGCTAAACGTAAGCGTGAATTAGGAGAGGACGAGTATGATAGAGTTTCTGTCTCTATTGTGTTTCAGCATGATGATGGCGACAAAATAGTAGAGAAGTCATTCCGTTTTACAAACATAAATGGTGTGATAAAAACAGATGATTTTAGTTTTGTTGGTTATGAATGTATAGGTGCAGAGCGTTCTCGTGTTGGTGGTAGACAACTTCTAGACAAGTGCTTTGACTTTGATATGCGAAGATATTGCTTGTTCAAAGGTGAGAACGAACTTAATGTTTTTGAAAATGATACTGCATTGAAGGCATTGGTTGCCAAATTCTCTGATATTAGAGAGTTTGACAAGTATGTTGATTTGGTTACTGTTTTGGATGAAAAGTCGGATCGTGCTTACAAGAAGGAACTCAAGTCTGATGAGAAAACAAAGAAAAGAACGGACGAACTTGATGCTAAGTCAGAGCGTCTAAAGCAACTGATATTTGATACCAAAAATGATTTGCAGGATCAGCAGAGAGAGTCAGAGAATTTTGATGTTCGTTTGGAAGATTTAGAGAAAACGGAAGAGTTTCGTGCTCGCTATACGGAAATAAAGAATCGTTTAGCTAAATTAAATGAAAATAGAGCAACTGCATATAATCGATCAAAGATTGATTATAATCATGCTCTTTTGGATGACTTGTGGATTTTGTGCGCATTTGATCCTATTATTGTAGAGTATCAGCGTAAAATAGGTGGTTTTAGTCGCAAGAGAAGAAGATTGCATGATGCTCATGTTGAGGAAAGAGGACAATTAATTGGTGCTAAAAAAGCTATGGAGAAGGTACCGATGGAATTGGATTGGGACATTCCTGGACAAGATGCCTTGGAAGAGATGATTAAGGATCATAGATGCAAGGTTTGTGGGCATGAGGCTCCAGAAGGAAGTCCTGAATTGGAGTTTTTGAAAAATAAGCTTGCAAATTATATTAAGCATCTGCATGAATCTCGTCAGAAGATTGATGAACAAATGACAGAGGCAGAAAAGCCTTTGTTCCCATTCAATTACCTGAATGAATTGAAGGCACTAAGTACAAGTTTGGGAGGTGTCAAAGAGCGAGAAATTGTTCAGCTGAAAATGGTAATCCGTGACACCATGAAGTTTAAGCTTTCTAGAAAAGAAGAGGTTCGTAAATTAGATGAGCAAATTGATGAGCT
>ERZ1023658.392-NODE-392-length-12629-cov-14.698823_pt1 | contig 12629 bp, 13 predicted proteins | sample MGYA00380339_ERZ1023658 | MGnify/ENA primary metagenome ERZ1023658 (study PRJEB33179, sample SAMN07448981) | human gut metagenome | biome: Human-gut; feature: Human associated habitat; material: Faeces | host: Homo sapiens | place: India: Bhopal | collected... | reverse complement strand
TCTTATCCATATTTGTGCTCCTTTCTCCTACAAATCACAATTTGTATGATTAAATTTCTATATTATCTAAATCTATTTCACCATTCATTAATTTTGGTAATAATGTATCTCTTAGTTCTGATAATTTTTCATTAGATTTTTCATTTTCTTGAATCATTTTTATATTACCACTTACTAAATTTGAAAATCTATCAAATTCAACTTTGTTATATTTTAATTTATAATCTGTCAAATCTGATAACACAATATATGGTATAGCTGATCCATGAGTTCCACCCATCTTATCTGGTTCAAAAATAGTTTTCATAAATACATATAAACCATATATATTATTTTTTTCAAAGCCATCTTTCAATGTTAATCCATAAGTTCTTTGATAAAGTTCAAACTTACCATCATAAAATCTTGTTCTTCCTGTATATGCACCATTACCAGCAACTATTATTGCAGCACTATCACATAAATATGTATCAGATAATAAACTTTCTGGTGCACAAGAGAAGAATTTATATTTACCTGTTGGAGATGTTTCGTTAGCATTCTTCTTTCCAGTAAATATATTTAGAAATTTACTTATATTAATTTCATCAAAAATCTTATTTTCATCTAAATATTTTAATAACAATTGTTTTGATACCTCGTACAAATTATTATTTTATTTACTAATTATGTTATATAACACAAATTATTATTTATCTCATTATTTAATTCAATTTTATCATCTAAACTTCCTAATATCTTTTCGATTTTTTCTTGTTCTTCTTCAGAATGAAAGTTAATTTCTAGATTTTCTAAATCTTTTCTGTTAATTGAATCAAAAACTGTTCCCGTTGATTTTCGTTTGAGATCATTCATTGAGTTTAATAACATATAATATAAATATTTATTTCTACCATTTTTAGCACTAATTGAACATAAACCTCTGCCAATACATATTTCTTTATTTGCAAAATTCATATCTCCTACTGGAGCTCTTACACTCATTAATATTTCATCTTTATTTGCTATTTTAATAGGATCGGTAGTCCAAGTATCAATAGTTGGATATATTCTGCCAAATGTTTTTCTTCCTTGTAAGAAAGGCATACCATTCCCATCTGTATTATATGTTTCACCTTTAGGTGATTGTCCCATGTTAATTGTTGCAAACTCTTTTAATTCCATTTTTACCTCCTTTTGCAAATAATATATCTATGCTATATATCTTCTATGTGATATTTTAACATTACTTTGATTAACTAAAGCATAGTTCATTGTAGTTTCTATTTTTACATGACCTAGCAATTTTTGAACTTGTTCAACTGGCATACCTTTATCTATTGCCATAGTTGCTAATGTTCTTCTAAATTTGTGTGGATGAACTTTGTTTATATTTGAATTTATTCCTAATGTTCTAATTATTAATTCAATACCAGAAATAGATAATCTCTGATGTGGTTCTCTCATTGACACAAATAATGCATCATTTGAATCATTTCTTTTTGAAATATATTCTTTTAAATGCAATTTTGTTTTTGCATCAAAATATACTTCTCTTTCTTTATTACCCTTACCTAATACAATACAAGAACGATCCTCAAAATTAAGACTATTAATATTTAAATTAACAAGTTCACCAACTCTCATTCCTGTTGAAATTAATAATTCTATTAGTGATAAATCTCTTATGTTTTCACATTCATCTCTTAACCTTTCTAAATTTTCATCAGTTAAAACTTCTTTAACAACTACTGCTGTTTTTATTTTATGAATTCTTCTAACTGGACTCTTTATAATATAATCCTCATCTTCTAACCAAGAGAAGAATGATGATAATACTCTTCTTATATTATCTATAGTTGTAGATCCACAAGAACTATTATCTTTATAATTAGATAAATAATTTCTTATTTCATTTGTTGATATTTGTTTAATACTTTTATCAAAACTATTAACAAATTTTTCAATAATTTCTTTATAATATTTAATTGTTCGTTCTGAACAACCTTCAACTTGTTTTGATGAAATAAACGAATCAATCATATTCTTATTTTCATCTAACTCTTCTTGATGTTTTAATTCATCTGTTTTAATAATAAACTCTACTCCTTCAAAGTTTATTATTAAGCTCTCTTTAAGCTTATTTAGTTGATAATCATTAAGACTATCTTCCATGTCTTTTGTAATATTAGATATTACTTCTGTTTTCATAATAATTCCCCCTTTAAGACGGTAATTATTATACTACAAACGATTATTCTAACTCAAAACCAATAGCTTTCATGTTTTTTCTAATTTCTTCTTCTAATCTATGTGATTCTTCAAATTGCTTTAATAATTCTGAAGTTATATTCTTCATTTTCTCTTCAAATGGAACATCATCGCTTTGATTTTCTTCAACTCCAACATATCTACCAGGTGTCAATACATTATCATTGGCACTTATTTCTTCTGTAGTTGCCGAATAACAAAATCCTTTAACATTTTCATAATTATCATCATTTTGATATCTATGATATGTATCTGCAATTTTATTAATATCTGTTTCTGATAACTCTCTTAATCGTCTAGTTACCATTGAACCCAAATTATTTGCATTAATAAATAATGTTTTACCTTTTTGTTTCTTATTTCTATTAATTATCCATATAGAACATGGAACGGTAACTGTATAGAATAAGTTAGTAGGCATTGATAAGATACAATCTACTAAATCATTTTCAATTAGTTTTTTTCTTATTTCGCCCTCTTGACCACCTGCTGATAATGAACCATTTGCTAAAATACAAGCCATTTTACCATTCTGTGATAACTTAGATATCATATGTTGTAACCAAGCAAAATTGGCATTGTTTTTAGGTGCTAAACCATATCTCCATCTTGGATCATTTTCGACTTTATCTCTATCCCACTCAAGATTAAATGGTGGATTGGCAAGTATAAAATCAGCTTTTAAATCTTTATGTAAATCTTCAGTAAAAGTATCAGCTGCATATTTTCCTAGATCACCATACATAGACCTTATGGCTAAGTTCATTTTTGCAAGCCGCCATGTTGTTGGATTTTTTTCTTGACCATAGATTCCAATATTATATATATTACCTTGATTTTCTTCTACAAACTTCATTGATTGAATAAACATACCACCTGACCCACAAGCAGGATCATATACTTTTCCTTTGAAAGGTTCTATACATTCAACCATTGTTCTAACTAAGCAAGCTGGAGTGTAAAATTCTCCACCTTTTTGTAATTCATTTTTGGCAAACTGACCTAAAAAATATTCATATATTCTTCCTAAAATATCTTTTTGAATTGCTTCTTTAGTTCCAACTTTAATATTGGTAAATAAATCTAGTAGTTCACCTAAATTGACATTTCTCATTGTTGGAGAGTTGTAATCTTTTGGTAAAACATTCTTCAATGATGTATTTTCTTTTTCTATTAATGTTAAAGCATCATCTATAATTTCACCAATATTAGAATCCTTTGAATGTTCTACTAAATATTCCCATCTAGCATTTTTTGGAACATAAAATATATTTTCTGCTGTATAACAATCTCTTTCTTCTTCTAATCCAGCACCTTCATCTACAAGTTCATTATATTTTTCTTCAAAAGAATCAGAAATATATTTTAAGAATATTAACCCTAGTACTATAAATTTATAATCCGATACAGAAACAGCGCCTCTCATTTTGTCGGCAGCTGACCACAATTTCTTTTCTAATAAAGTTAATTCTTGTTCACTCATATTACTTACCACCTTTTATTTTATACATACAATAAAGAAGCAACGCATACTTAACTGAATCATCTACATTAGTTTTATTTAATTCAAGTAGATTATCTAAAACTTCTTTTCCCTTATTAAAATCTTTTAAGTTTTTATCAGCAAATGTATTTTTATCTATTTCCATCTTAAGTTGCTCAACCGTTGTTGTCTGCATCATATACATTAAATTTTCAATCATAATAGTACCTCCCAAGATATCTCTCATATAAAATTATAACATATAATTTGACAAATTTTGATATTTTACGACCAATCCGTACCAGAAATTACCGAATTGTATTAATAATCTTGACTAATTTTTAATTTTAAATGATTAATACAAGGAATTGGAGGAATTGTATGATTAGAAAATGTACTGATGAGGATATTTCTGATGAAGAATTAGAGAAAGTTATAAATCCTTTTTTTGATAATTATCATGAGTATATTATTACTTATGTTATGCCCGAAGTAATTGCATTTTATATAGCCAGTTATTTTATTAGGAATGCAATGTGGGAGGCAACATTTTATCAACACTATAATTCTGCTAAAGATACTTTTAATATTTGTGATGATGAAGATTATGAAAGTATTAAAGCTGAGGTAATAAAGTTATTAAGAATGAAGTATTCTTTAGAAATTATTAGTGAAGATCCATTAGATCTAAAAAAAATTGAGTATTAGTTTTTGTTCTAATACTCTTTTGTTTTCCAAAAAACTCACGGAAAATATAAGTTTGTGTAAATGTAGGCGGTCTGTGGGTGTGGAAAAATTATACTTTTAGATTACATACCCTCCGGGGGGACCTCTAATAATTCATATAATTCTTCTTTTGATATTATTCCTTTTTCTGCTTGTTCATGATGCATTCTACATAGTGTAATTAATATGCCTGATAATACTATGGATCCTGAGTTTCATCAAAATGATTGTATAATACTTAGAGAACAAAATAAGATGACTAAAGATGGATTTTATTGTGTTATGGAAAAAGAACAAGATATAGCAACAATTAGAAAACTTATTACTATAAATGATGGAATAATGGTTATGCCTTTAAATCTTGGTGGTGATTTTAAACCTACTACTTATTTAAAAGGTACTATTGAATATGAGAGCTTTAGAATTATTGGTTCTGTAGTTCAAATTAAAAGATATTATGATTAAAAAAAGACCACTGCTGGAACAGTGATCAAAATGAAAAATCCCTAATTAAAAAGTCTGGTAAACTTTAATAATTATAATAAATATAATTTTGGAGATTTCTCGTCTATAATTATATCACCAATTAGGGATTTCTACAAGAAAGTTGGTGAAATAATGACAGTTTACAAAGATCCTAAGCCTACTAAAAATGGTAGAGCTTGGTATTTTAAGTTTAGCTATAAAGATGCATTTGGTGCTACTAAGCAGTATAGATCTAAAAGGTATTCAACTAAAAAGGAAGCTTCTGATGCAGAGAGAATGTTTTTAGTTACTTCTACTGATAAAGTTGAAGATAACAATATGACATTTAAAGATTTATATGATGAATTTAGAATGCATAACGATGAAATAATGAAAGATACTACTAAGTATGGCTATGATAATAAAGAAAAGTTTATAGAATGCTTCTACCCTGTTAAATTAAAAGATTTTAATATTATGCAATTTGAACAATGGAAACGAGAAATAAATAAACTTAATATATCTCTTAGATATAAAAATGATATTTATAAATTTCTTAAATCTATTTTAAATTTCGGTGTTAAATGGCATAATTTAAACTTTCAAGCAGTATATAATAAAATGACAAAATTTCAAGATCCTAATGAACGTAGAAAAGAAAGGTCTTATTATACTTATGATGAGTTTAAAAAGTTTATTTCTTATGAAGAAGACTTAAGATGGAAATGTGTATTTGAAATATTATATTATTGTGGACTACGTAAAGGAGAACTAAAAGGTCTTACTTGGAAAGATATTTATTTTGATAAAAAAGTATTATCTGTTAATAAACAAATAACACAAAGAAATAACCGTGTAAAGTTTGAATTCTCGGATACTAAGACAAGAGATAGTAGAAGAATAGTACCAATTACTAAAGTCTTGTTAAATGACCTTAAAATGCTCTATGAGCAGGATAAAAAAGACTACTATGGATTTAATGATGACTTCTTTGTGGTTTCAGATGCTAAACCTATAGCTGATTCTAATATATATCTTAGAAGAACTAAACTAGCTACACTTGCAGGTTTAAAGATTATTAGAATTCATGATTTTAGACATTCATGTGCATCATTACTTATTAACAATGGTGCTAATGTTACATTAGTTGCCAAATATTTAGGACACACAAAAATCGAGGAAACACTAAATACATATTCTCATGTGTTTAGTACTGCCATCGACTCTGTTGTTTCTGTTATAGATAGCTTAGAAGATGAATAAGCTATTTTTCTTTTATCATTTTATTAACTAATAATCCCACATTAGTTCCTAACTCATTTTTAATCTTTGTAATATCTTCTGCTAAATCTTTTTCTCTTCTAATTGCATTTTTAATTCCAGGTTCAAACTCTTTAAAATTCAAAGAGTTTTTTCTATAACCACATGCATCATGTAATCTCTTTTCAATATATCTTCTTCCAGAGTTATTCATTTTTCTATTTTTTATCAAATCTTCTTTATTTTCAGAATCAAATTCATCAAAATGCATATATAACCATAATTCAAAACTTGGATTACTAACATACAAATTCACATTATTCTTCTTGCAGAATTCAACCACTTTATCATATTGTTCTTCTGTAAAACTATCTTTATCTCTATCGACTACCATATTAAGCGAATCAACATCAGACGAATAAGTAACATCCTGTGCTTCAAAATACTTTTCAAAGTTTCTGGCCATATCTTCATATGCTTCATTTTTAAATAGATGCATAAATACTGAATCTAAATCTTTATATGGTATTCTATAATTATCACCTTTATACATTTCATCTAATTTTGTAAAAGTACTATCTAAATCAATTTTACCAGGATTTTCATGATCCCAATTTGATAATTTGTTTTTCAATTCCCCTACTGTTACTTCATTAGCGGAATTATCAATAAATGTTTGCAGTAATTTAATGACATGTGTTGGATTACTGTGTCCTTGATTTGCGTAATCTCTCAAAATATTAATAACAGTTACATTTTCTTTTATTAATGATTCATTCAGTTTTTCAAAATATTTTGGTTCTGTTGCAGAACCTTCGGAAGCTATAAAATATTTTTTTCTATAATCACTAATTTCAGATTCTCTTTCTGTAGCAAATGGTTCTTTAATCCTCATAATTAGTATCTATGTTGGCTATAGCACCAAATCTACCTTCCAAATATGCTTTATCAATTTTTCTATCAAATCTTGCTACATCTTTGAATTCTTCTAGAGAGAATATTCTTGTACTTCCTTCTTCTGATTTTTCTGCAAACCATATTTCATCACGTCTAACTAAGTCAAAATCTAAAGTCTTTAATTCATGCGTAGTTATTATCAATTGGTTAGTATTATTTGACTCTAAAAACAATTTTAGTAATCCCTCAACAAGCAATGGATGCAAGCTACTATCTAATTCATCTATTAAATAAACTTTATTATCAGTTAATAGTATATCAAGTAATTCTAATACTCTAATTGTACCATCTGATTCTTCATATGCTCCAAAAGAATATTCACTATTATTGTGCATAAATTTTAAACTTTTTACTTCAAATTTATTATTTTCATCTTTCTTAACAAGATATAAATCATTTTCAATTCTCAATGTACAACTATTTATTTTTGCCTTTTTAGAAATCATTTCGAAGTCATTAATAAAATTAGCAAAATCAACATCTGACATTCTTGATCTAATACTATTAATATCATAATCATCAGCTTTAATATTATTAATATTTATATCCATTTTATTTAAATACTTAATTATTTTATCTTTTTTATCAACATAATCTAATGGTAATAATTTATGTGATGCAGGTCTAATAATTATCATTTCATTCGCTAAAAAATTAAATACATTTATAATATCTTTAAAGAAAACATCATTATTTTTTGACATTATTAATCTTCTTGACATTTCAAGTAAAAATAAATCTGAATTATTATTTTTCATTTCCTTTAAACAAGTATTAAAATATTCATTTTTTTCTTTTATATCTGATCCAATTGTCTTTTTCTTTAAATCTCTTTCAAAAATAATTTTTTCTGTAGGTTTAGTCATATCAATTAACCATTCAGAAACTAACTCATTTCTTGAAAAATTTAACTCAAATCCATATGAATATAATTTTTTGTCTATTTCTATCTCATATTCAAAGTATGAATCCTTATTTGGATTACCATTTTTTCCTCTATAAAATTGATTATTTATTAAAGTTCTTATTCCACCATTAAAAATACCTTTAATAATACTTATAGCAATTATTAAATTAGACTTTCCTGAACCATTAGCTCCAAACAATCCAGAAAATTTTAAAATCTTTTTATTATTTGTTTCAATAATATGATTCTCATTATTTCTAACCTTCCCTGCCAACATTGAAAAATGTTGTAATTCATCAAAAGATCTAAAATTCTTAACTTTAAATCCCATTAGCATATTAACAATCCTCCTATTCTTAATATAATTATATTACAATTTTTCTCATTTGTGAAGGTTATTATACATCTCTTTTATAAAAAATCAATACTTTTATGTGGTTTTTTCACATTTAATGCTGTTTTTTTAATTATCTTGTGATATAATTGTTATGAGGAAATAAAAAGAAGTTCTGCAAAACTTCTCCTCAATGTGTAAGATAATACATCTCACAAACTAATTTTGGATTAACATCCTATTATTAGTATATCACATTTTTGTGATCTTAAAACATTTTCTTTTAATAGGATTGTAAATCCGTTTTAAAGAAAGGAAGTGTTATTATGGCAACAGTTAAAGCTATACATCAAACAAGTACAGGCAAAAACGATTTGTTCATTAACACTGGGAATCATCACAAAATGACACTTAATCAATTTGTAAAAAGAATCGAAAGTGGCAGCTCTGTTTATAGTGATAGATATTACATTAAACATGATAGCAGTGGTAAAACTCCAGTATCAAAACCAAACGGCAGTAAAAAAGACAATCTTGAATAAATTGATTTTATTATCTTACACAGGCACTAGCTTTGGCTAGTGTTTTTGATTATAGATAACTCTTCGTATTGTTCTTCGGTGCCAATTCTTTTTAAATAATCTTTACCACCATCAACCGCCACTGTTCCACAAGAACATCTTTTATAATCATTTGTACTTTTTGATTCTATAATATCTCCACATTTTTTACATTTAATTTTATTACTAATTATTTCTTTTTTCTTTTCCATATGTTATCTCCTCATATGTATTATACCATGATCTTATATCAATCATATCCTACCGTTTGCGGTATAATACCGTTACAATCATACGGATGAAATCTATATTGTCCGTATCACTGTAAAAGAATCCATTGAGAATTTTTGCCACTTTCGGCACTTTTTCTCAATGAACTATTTTAAAAGTCAATTTTTTTGTACCTAAATTGTACCTAAAATTATTTTAGCAATACCGATGCCTCGCAAACCCTTATAAAATGGGCATAAAAAATGAGAGCACGGTTAAATGCTCTCTTCAGGGGGTTCGGTTGAATATACTCTTACATACAAACGTAAGAGATATCGGCGTGACATGCATCACGCATCTTAATCATAAATGAATTTTACTAAATTGTCAATCTATACCAGCAAAATAATTTTACTTTACACATCTATAAATCTATTTCAAATACTGTAAACAACGTATTAGACTTAAATTTTTCAATAAATTTAAACGTCTCCTCCTCAAAATTCCAAGCTCTAAACTCAATCTTCTTTACATGTCTCTTTCTAGCATACTCAATAACATATCTAACAAGCTCAGTTCCAATACCTCTTCTTCGATAATCATCCTTAACATATACATTTTCAATCTCAATATAAGCAAAGTCATTATAAAGTCTATACCCACCAAGAGTCTTAAGCTTTACCTTAATAAAGCCAACAACCTTATCCTCTATTGTATAAACAAAACACGTATCCGTAGCATTTCTACCAAAATACTTAACAAAATCAGAATGTGTAATAGGACCAACATTACTAAATAAATCCTTTCTAATACTAGCTCTACACTTTTGTATACCAGAACTCATCTTTCTAATTTCTTCATAGTCTCCCTTGCAAACTGCCCTAACTCCGTCTTTAAATAGACCCTTCTTAATTGCAATAATCGGTACAAACATTTCCTTTTCAGTAAATCCACCATGACAAGAAACAAATTTAGTCATTCTATTATTAGTCTTACACTTACTACAACTCAAATAATACTTATCAGTCGCAACAATAACAAAATCACCAATTCTATCCCTAAAACAACTACCAAAATCTTTTCCAAATAATCCCCTAGACATAACTTCATCATAACTTATAAGCAAAAACTTATCTGAAAACTTTTCATTAAACACATTCCTAAACTCATCTTGTTTTCCTTCCAAAGTCTTAACACCTAGACATCTAGGCTCTATCTCAAAAATCTCATTAACTAAACAAACTAAACTCTTCTCTTTATCCAAACTAATCTTAGAACAATCTATATTTCCATACCCAGAAATAACAAATACAATAGCGTCAGTCAACTTCTCACATAAACTACTTAACTCTTTTTCTATATTTAAAACCTCTTCTATTGTTTCCGAAGAATCAACTCCATTCTTCATCATAACTTTATCTAAATTATCAAAGTATGCATAAATTAACTTTTTACCAGAATTATTACTCAAATTAATTATTGTCTTATAAGCTTCTTCCCTATTTTTATATTTACCCTTACCAAAAGGAAATAATGCATATGCTTTACCATTACAAGAATTATTTATCTTATCAAAAATACTTTCATACTTCATATCAAAAGGCATCATAAAACCACCCATATTAGCCTTTTCTTCTATACAATTAAAATCAACCTTACTATCAATAAAACCATGCTCATACGGAGTTTTTTCACTTAAAAAAGACATAGTAGAAGTAATATCACTAGCTGGAAATGTAGAAATAATATTAAATGCCTTATTACTTAACAAAATACCCTTACTATCCATCTTCTTCTCTATAAAACTAGTACTTAATCCATTATAAGATAAAACAATAATATTACTATAACTCTCTTCTCTTAGTATTTTATCAATTCTATTTAAACTAGAACAACTACACTCTACTCCAAAACACTTTAAAATAGAACTCGCAAAATTATTTAAACTCTTTTCATAGTCTGGAAACAAGGCTTTCAAAAATAACACTCCCTTTAACCAAAGTATAACATAAAAAGAATAGAAATATTAATTGAACTTAAAAATATTTAATATTATTCTTAAACTTCAATTATACTTCTATCCTTCTGTTATATCACTAATTAATTTTTTCTTTAATAAATCTTCATCACTATTCTTATCAAGTAAGTACTCTTTAGAATCTTTCTTAGCCTGTAATAATATCTTATAATCTTCTCTTATATTAGCAATCTTAAAAGTCATATCTCCTGATTGTTTAGTTCCAAATAAATCTCCATGACCTCTTAATTTAAAGTCTTCCTCACTAATAACAAAACCATCATCAACAGTTTCCATTATTTTTAATCTTTCAGTATCACTATCACTAATTAATATACACTGTGACTTAGAAGTACCTCTACCAACTCTACCTCTTAATTGATGTAACGTTGAAAGCCCAAATCGATCTGCATCAAAAATAACCATTGTCGTAGCATTAGAAACATCTACCCCAACTTCTATAACTGTTGTTGATATAAGTATTTGTATTTTATTTTCTTTAAATTGTTCCATTATTGCTTCTTTTGCTAAAGCTGCCATCTTACCATGTACTATATCTATTTTATATTTATCTCCAAAAGCCAACTTCATCTGATCTTTTAAATTACATACAGTAGCAAGATCACTAGAATTATCTGTATCTTCTATCAACGGAGCAATAACATATACTTGATGTCCTTCTTTTAACTCTTTATACATCATTCCAAGTACATCTTTAATCTCATTATTTTTCTTTACATAAGTATCTATTTTTTGTCTACCTTTAGGTCTAGCCTTTATTGTAGAAACATCCATATCACCAAATATTGTTAAAGCATAAGTTCTAGGTATAGGAGTAGCACTCATATATAAAACATCTGGTTTAATCCCTTTATTTTGTAAATTAGCTCTTTGATGTACTCCAAAACGATGCTGTTCATCTGTAATTACTAAACCTAAATTATTATACTCAACCTCATCTTGTATTAAAGCATGAGTACCAACAACCATTGAAATACTTCCATCTTTTAATCCTTCATATATTCTAACTTTATCCTTCTTAGGAGTAGAGCCAGTAAGTAACTCTACATTAATATTACTATCTCCTAAAAAGTTCTTTAAGTTATTATAATGTTGTGTTGCTAAAATTTCTGTAGGTGCCATTAAAGCACTTTGATATCCTGATAAATCATTCGCAAGCATTGCAATAAAAGAAACAATCGTCTTTCCAGAACCAACATCACCCTGTAACAATCTATTCATTCGACTACTAGATTCTAAATCCCCAAGGATCTCATCAACAGCTTTTAACTGATCATCAGTTAACTTAAATGGTAAACCATCAATAAACTTATCAATCTTCTCTCGATCAATACTTCTAGAAAGACCATTATTAATTTTCTTATTTTGTAATTTCAAATAATTATTCTTAAACATAAAAGCAAATAACTCTTCATATTTAAGCCTAATCTTTACCTCTT
>ERZ1023658.366-NODE-366-length-13259-cov-91.722963_pt1 | contig 13259 bp, 13 predicted proteins | sample MGYA00380339_ERZ1023658 | MGnify/ENA primary metagenome ERZ1023658 (study PRJEB33179, sample SAMN07448981) | human gut metagenome | biome: Human-gut; feature: Human associated habitat; material: Faeces | host: Homo sapiens | place: India: Bhopal | collected... | reverse complement strand
CCCCAATATTTTCCAGCGGTTTGGTCAATTAAAATTTGATTCGATGAGTATAAAGTTGATTGTATATTCATACAGTATGTATGCAAAACTGTAATAATATTGTAACTATACACAGTGTACGATAGTACAGATTGTAAGTGTCAAGTTATTTTATACCGCACATATATTGTCATAGCAAAACAACGATATATCGTCATTTTACAGTGATTGTCCGCGCACAGCGTACAAAAACATAGCAAGATTGCATATAGACAATAGGCTATTGTAGTGGTATACTATAGACAATCCGAAAGGGGAAGGACCTTGAAACCCGAATACTGCCCCCACGCGCCCGCCCCGCGGGCAGTTGTGAAAATCACAACTAAAGGTTGTAGGGGTAGTATACCCTTTTTGGGAAATTTGTGTAGTCCAGTCAACTGGACAGAAAGGCAATATCATGGAAAAGACCAACAAGTTGACCGCAAACCAGAAAGAAATCATCATGCAAAATCCGAAAGTCCAGGCTTTTGACGGAGCTGTCTCCCGCCTGGAAAACGTGGGACGCCTTGCAGGCGTACAAATGGCCTGTTTGGTTTACACCGCCGACCACGACGGCACGTCCGCCGCGATGGGGCTTGCAAGCGCCGCGGACTATCTCCAGCAGGTGCGCAAATACAGCAAGTCGCAAGCTATGAATCTTCAGCGCGTGGGCAAGTTCCTCAAAGGTAACGCCGATCTAGCGCTGGACAGCAACGGCAACGCCATTAGTTTGTCTGCTATGGTGCAGTTGCTGGAATCCTGCGAAAGTGAGACGCAGGCGCGTAAACTCATTTCTGACGGCACGGTAAACGCCTTGACCCCGGTCAAAAAGCTGAAAAAGCAGATCGACAAACTGAACGGCAAAGAGATTGCCGCAAACGCCGAATCTAAAGAGGTTGACGGCGACAGCAACAGCGCGGGCGACGCTACGGCGGACACGGCGGAGAAGTTCCCGCCGGACGTTTACACGATCGACGTGGCGGTCATTGCACCGGACGGGAACGGCGGCAACGTGACGGTAAAGTCCGAAAACCTCAAATGCAAGTTGTGCATGGTACACACGCGCATTGAGAAAATGTTACCGCTGGCAACCGCCCCGGGTGCTAAGGTCGTTTTGACTGTCACCCCGCGCAAGTAACCGAATATGACCGGCCCAAACGGGCCGGCCACTTTTTGACCCTTATATATGAACATTTGTTCACATGAACAAATGTAAGTCCATTCGTCTGGACTGTTAGCACTCCATAGCGCCGACTGCTAACAGTCAACTGGCACTCGAATCGAACGACTGCCAGTATCCAGTATTTTCCAGTTTTGGCATAAACTGGATTTACAACCATAGGTTGTTGACTCACAACCATAGGTTGTCAACAACTTTTGGGAGTATCTCTGTCTGGATACTACCGCGCATTTATGAATGCAGTGAGTGTCGCGGAAAGTCCAGTCGTCTGGACCAGTTCCAGAAAAACACCCGCCTGACCAAAATACCCACCTGAGGTAAATTTTATGAAAAGAAAAATTTCGCTGAAAGAAAAGTTTCAGTGGTTCCAGTATGAAGTAGTTCCCTACTTCGCGTTGCCCTTCGGCATTGCAGCATTCTACTTGGCGGCGGTGATTGCACCGTGAGTATCCCAGGTAAACCGGGTTGCCCGGATGATTGTATGTGCTGGCGCTGTGCATGGCACGAAGTATATGAGTGTTGCTGTAATGATACGGCGCATAATTTGGACTGCCCCGAGTACAAATGCGGTCAGTCCTGCCCCGATTTCACTCCGATTCAGGCCCAGTCAACTGGACTTGATAAATAAAACCGGCCTGACGGCCACACAGAAAGGAAATAATATTATGTTCGACTTCCGTAAAGCTGCTCTCGATTCCACCCTGTTGTCCACCCTTCAGAATGACCGCGAAAAGATCTCCACCCACGAACTCATCCAGCAGTTCCCCGACGGTATCACCGTCAATGCGTTCGACTTCGCCACCATCGACGACAAGTCTTTTGCCGTCGTGACTTTCAACGAGGACGATACCAAATACTACAACGGCGGCACCGTCCTCTCCAAGATGTGCGTGGCATGGGCGGCTGGGTTCGCGGGTGACCCCGAAGCGGCGTCTACCGCTCTGGCCAAGGCCGGCGGCGTCAAGCTGAAGTTCACCGAAGCCAAGACCAAGAACGGCAACAATGTTACCACCATCACCGTCGTCTGATTCTGAAAGTGAGGTGACTAAGGGAGTCCAGTCGACTGGACTCCCTTTTGTTTTATGGATTATAAAAAGATTTCCAAAATCTGTGCCGAAGCCCGTAAAGACAGGGGCGTTTCGCAGTATTACGTAGCGGATTATCTATCTACTACACAGCAGAATATTTCCAATTTTGAGTGCGGGCGTAATTTTTCGTCTCGAATACTTTTATTTTACGTTTCCGAGATTCTCAAAAGTGACGACCTGGATAAAATAAAGGGGGTAGTTCGTAATGGCAAAAATAACAACAGAAGAAATTCTTCATATGGGAGTTCAGAAACTCCGCCGTCTACCCGAGAAGGAAGCCAGAAAATACCTATCTCAGGTTTTTTCAGCGGCAAATAAAAGAATTAAGTCGCTTTCCAAATTAAAGTATACGCCTACCGCACTTAAACATGTCCAGTCGTCTGGAATTACTAAGTTTGGTGTAAAAGGAAAAACAAATGCTGAACTTTGGAACCAATATGCGGCGGCGCAAGACCTTTGGGCGCAAAAATCCGGAACACTAAAAGGAGCGTTGGAAGTAGAAAAGAATATTTTTCGGCTTATTGCCATAAATATGACATTTACTCCAACGCAACAAGGAATGTTCTGGGACATTTATTCAAAGGTAGAAAACGGTGAAATTCCGGGTTCGTCAATTTTTATGAAGCAAATTTACGGAAGTGATAATATGCAAAACTTTATCGCGGAAGAAATTGTTGCGGGTAAAACATCCGATGAAATTCTCCAACGTATTACAAATATGATTGAGGGGCAGGAACCTGTGAATGAACCAGACGACTTTTGGTCTTTCGGACAGAATTAGGTCTAATGCAGAGTTTCTGTCCGAAATCGAACGGCAAATAGTTTCCTATGACCTGATAGGAACGAATAAGAAAATTAAATATTTTAATGTTCCCGCGTCGTTCGATATTGAAACGTCGTCTGTCCAGTCGTCTGGACTAAAAATGTCGCTCACTTACGAATGGTCCTTCGGAATAAACGGAATAGTAACCGTCGGGAGAACGTGGGAAGAATACGAGGAGTTGATTAGAAATGTAGAAAACTTATTCGGAACATCTGAAAAAGTTCATCTAATTGTGTATGTTCATAACTTGTCATACGAATTTCAATTCATGAGGAAAATCTTTGAATGGGATAAGGTATTCTCGTTAGATGTTCGTAAACCAGTATATGCTATAACAAAAACAGGAATAGAATATCGCTGTTCTTATAAGTTATCCGGGTACAACTTGGAGACTGTGGGTAAAAACTTACAGAAGTACAAAGTTGAAAAAATGTCTGGCGATTTGGATTATTCCAAAGTACGACACAGTAAAACTCCTCTGACAGAAAAAGAATGGCAATATTGTGTTCACGATGTTTTGGTTGTAATGGCGTACATTCAAGAGAAGATTGAATCCGATGGCGACATTACGAAAATACCGTTGACCAAAACTGGTTATGTTCGTAATTATTGCCGCAATAATTGTTTTTATCTGTATAAGTCACATAAACGCGGTGGCTGGAAGTACAAACAATACCGCCAACTTATGCGGAATTTGATTCTAACTCCAGATGAATACAACCAACTAAAACGTGCGTTTCAAGGCGGGTTTACTCACGCCAACGCCATATATTCAGGCAGGACTCTTGAAAATGTAGGTTCTTTCGACTTTACGTCATCGTACCCTTATGTTATGATTTCAGAAAAGTATCCTATGGGTCGCGGGGAACATGTAAAAATAACGTCCTCAGAACAGTTTGAAAGATGTTTAAAAAACTACTGTTGTATGTTTGATGTTGAGTTTAAAAACATTGAATCTATAACTTACATTGAGCATCCTATTTCACTGTCCAAATGTCAAGTAGCAATTAACCGTGTTGTCGATAATGGTCGTGTAGTATCGGCTGACCTTTTACGCACCACTATTACAAATTTGGATTGGGACGTTTATAAACATTTTTACCATTGGGAAGATGCAAAAATAGGAAATTTTGTACGCTATCCAAAAGGATATTTACCGACTGACTTTGTTAAATCCATTCTGAAATTGTATCAGGATAAAACTACACTTAAAGGCGTAGAAGGAAAGGAAGTGGAATATCTAGGCTCTAAGGAAATGGTAAATGCGGCATATGGTATGACTGTAACAGACATTTGTCGTGACGAGATTATCTACGATGAGTCCAGTCAACTGGACTGGGAAAAGCAAAAGCCAAACATTGAAGAAGCAATCGAGAAATACAATAAATCCGCTCGTAGATTCTTGTTCTATCCTTGGGGCGTGTGGGTAACCGCGTATGCTAGACGAAATCTTTTTAGTGGGATTTATGCCGTCGGAGAGGATTATGTGTATTCTGATACCGACAGTATCAAAGTCCTGCATCCAGAAAATCACATGGATTACATCGAGGAATACAACAAAATCGTCATTCGTAAACTCGATGCCGCAATGGACTTCCACAAATTGCCAAAGTCATCATACAAACCGAAAACCATCAAGGGCGTTGAAAAAGTCCTAGGTGTATGGGATAATGAGGGTGTTTACTCTCGTTTTAAGACGATAGGTGCAAAACGGTACTTGGTGGAAAAAGACGGCAAAATTAACCTTACAACATCAGGTGTAAATAAGGGTACTGCAATGCCATACCTGTTGAAAAAATACGGTGATAATATATTTGATGCTTTCGCTGAGGGTCTGTACATTCCACCGGGATACACAGGTAAAAATACACTTACTTATATTGATGATGAACAACACGGACTGGTTACAGATTATTTAGGAGAAACTGCCGAGTTTTACACGCCATCAGGTATTCATATGCAACCAACAGATTACACTTTCTCAATGTCCGCAGAGTACATCAAATATCTATTGGGGGTGCAAACCTATGAAAAGTGACACGGTCCAGACGTCTGGACCAAAAAAGAAAACAAAATATTACCGATTGAAGAACATTCTCCAGAAGAACGCCACTTATAATGTTATGTTCGGAGAGCGTTCCAATGGTAAGACCTACGCAGTACAAGAGTACTGCATCAAAGAATATATAGCCGGTAGAGGACAAACAGCATGGATTCGCCGTTGGCAAGACGACTTCAAAGGAAAACGTGCCAAAACAATGTGGGACGGCTGTGTTAATAACGGTGAGTTGGAGAACTGGACAGGCGGTCAGTTCGACCACATCAACTATAAAGGGGGTGCATGGTATCTGGCAAAGTTCGATGAAACACTGAACAAGGACGTCGAGTCTATAACCCCCTTTGCATACTCGTTTGCCATTAGCGCTATGGAACATGACAAATCAACTAACTATGATGGCATTACAAGTGCCGTACTTGATGAATTCTTGACTCGCAGTTACTATCTCCCAAACGAGTTTGTGATGTTCATGAACGTTTTGTCTACTATTATACGTGAGCGCGACAACGTCAAGATTTTCATGATGGGTAACACCGTCAACCAGTATTGCCCGTACTTTGCGGAGATGGGCCTGACTCATATTAAAGAGATGAAGAAAGGCGACATTGACGTTTATGAGTACGGAGAAAGTGGATTGTCTGTTGCGGTTGAATATACTGATTCGCCTAACAAAGAGGGCAAAAAATCTGATAAGTATTTTGCCTTTAATAACCCCAAACTTTCTATGATTACAGGCGGTGCGTGGGAAATTGCAATATATCCGCATTGCCCATGCAAATATAAACCGCGTGACGTGTTGTACACATACTTTATAATCTTTGACCGCGAAACGTTGCAATGTGAAATCATCTTCACTAAAGATGAACGCGATAATGATGTTCTATTCACGTTCATTCATCGCAAGACCAGTGAACTGAAAGACCCCGACCATGAGCTGATTTACAGCCCAGAATATTCACCGTTACCTAATCGTCGTCGTAAGATTACAAAACCAACAGACGATAGGGAACGTAAAATTGCATCGTTTTTTGGTAAGGATAAGGTATTCTATCAGGATAACACCGTAGGTGAAATCGTCCGCAACTATATCATGTGGTGTCAGAAAGGAGAGTGAGTCCAGTTGACTGGACTAGAACGAGTTGAATTACATCTGAATACTAAGCTCGACCAACTAAGAGTACAGGAACATGTTTGGGCTAGAATGTCTGACTGGAGTATGGTCAAGTATATAATGGCACGAGAGGATGAAGTCATCGAACTTAAGAGGTTCATCGAAGATATTAAAAAAGACGGAGCGAAATAACAATAGCCCCAGTCCAGACGTCTGGACTGGGGCTATTTTTATTTGGTAGTGTAGTTGATACCGAGTTTCTTCAGCAACTCGGTGACGGTCTTGAAGTCTCCAGCCGACAGCGGCCCAGCGTTGATGTAGTACAGGTTCACCGTACTGTCACGCTTAACGGAATGGTACACGCCGTTCACCACGCTGGAGTATTTGTTGACGAAGTTGTCGTCGAGCCAGTTCAGCGGATTGTACCGCTTGCCCTTCCAGATAACCTCGAAATGCAGGTGCTGGCCAGTCGCGTTGCCAGTCGAACCCATGTACCCGATAATCTGGCCGCGGTAGACGTTCTGTCCCTGCTTAACCAGAATACGGGACATGTGTGCATAGCGCGACTGAAGCAGACCGCCCTCGAAGTGGCCATGGTTCAACCGAACCATGTTGCCGTAGGACTGCATACCAGTTTTGGTCTTGCCATTCCAATACTGGAGCTGGTCGACTCTCCCAGATTCCGCGGCGTATATAGGTTTCAGTCCAGACGTCTGGACTGTATCGGTGACAATGTCCAAACCATTGCCATCGTTGATGAAACCGCGGGTCAACTGATGCGGAGCATCAATAGGCCAATCGAACAACCATTCACCATTACTCTGAATTCCCATTAGAGAATCACTCCTTCCTTGAGCATCTGCTCAATATCAGTTTTTTCGGCTTCAGTAGCCGTAATACCATCCAAATGAACTTCGCGAACTTTTACAAAACCTTTTTGTGAACCGAGCGTACCATCCAGCTGATACGGCTGACCAATCAGAGATTTGTATTGGTCGGCCACTACAGAAATAGGACGTGTGACCAAAACATACGGTTTCATCTCACCCAGCAAACCAGTGTTTGCCGAGATGGAGCCAGTGCGTTGCGTCTGGATACCATTTATTGGAGACATAGCCACATCAGTTACTCCACCAATAAGTGCCCTAGAAGCCATTCGTGAACCAGCAGTACCACCAACAATACCGCCCATAACGCCGCCGCTAACAGTACCTACAGCAGCACCTATAATACTAGCAATAAGTCTACTAGCATCACTAGATGTAACGGGAACTGCCGCGCACATAGCCGCTTGGTAAGCGTACCGAACATCTTCATCAATAAGCACTTCAGCGCAAGCTACGCCTGACAAGAAATCAATGTTATATATAACATGAATCTTGTGAGGTGTAATGCAGTCGTTGGTGCTTATGTTTACATCGCCTACGAACGGAAGGAACAGACTCAACCGTGTGTACGGCTCGTAGTCCCTAAAGTCGTGGTACTCCCTAGGTACTTCGATAGTACCGCAATCGAACTGCATGAACTGATTGGGAATTGTGGGCATCTTTAACTCGGTCGCCCCAATGTTGCAAATTACTGGCGACTTTACAGGGCCATCAACCGGAGTAACAGCCCATTCAGTCAACTGAATAATTGCATTGATTGGGTCACCAATTATAGCAGCTATAGTACCTTGAGTTGTACCGCCATACAGGAACGCACCAAGTTTCTGAAGATTATCGGCAGATGGATGCCAAAGAGTGTACAGGCCACCTTTTATATCAGTGTTGGGAATATTAGATGGTCCATTATTGGCGTTGGTGTAGTTATCCTGAAGCTGTCCAGACGTCTGGACTGTATTACCGCCATTCTGTGGCGTTGACTGAACGTAATCTTTTGGATAAAAGTATTTGATAATAACATTGGGAATTGAGGGGTCGTAGCTAGGAGAATCAGGGTCTAAGCGCGGGTCTTCTGGTTCAATAGGTGTATTCGGTGAACCCGGTTCAGTTCCTGGATTTTCATTTGACGGATTTACTTTAAAATACGTCAACGGCATATAGCAATCATCGTTCCAATTTATAACCCTACTAGACCATTCAGTTATTTGCGGAACTGTAGTGTCCCCGCCGCACGGTGGAAAGTTTTCATCTTGCGGTAACGAATAATGATGTCTACTAACACCACCGCCACGAGTAACACCGCCGCCACTAGTAAACCCCTTTGTATATATCTGACCAAAGTTAGATAAGTCTTTATATTGCTGAAATCCTGACCCAGATGTGGGAATATAAATATCTCGCATAGTTACCCATGCAGTAGGTCTATACAGATTAGTGTGGAAGCTCAAATCAGTTTCTGACGAACCTCTAAGTATATACGCGTCTCCACTAGGTAGAGTTACATCAGCCTTGTAAGCTCCTGGCTCAAATGTAGAATCGTATATAACTGAATATTCATAAGTAGATGAAAATGGTGCTGTTCTTATTGTATATGATATAGTAGCAGAATCCGTGTACTGTACAAATTCATAATTTAACTCAAACACTTTACCAGAAAAATCAATATTATAATGTTCGGCTAAACGTCTAAAATGTTCGGCAATAGAGGCATCATTAAATGCGGAAACTACTGTAGCGAAATCCTTCCCAACAAATTTAGTAGTAGGACTAGATGAATAATCTGGATAACTTATTGATATTCCTGGGTATCCTCTACCTTCATCAGACGCCAGCCATTTCTGCACCCAACTGACAAGTTTCCCCGGAACATACCACGCGCCGCTAGCGATATTCTGGATAGTTTTCAGCGTGTATTGGCCAGTGAGGTACTCCTTCATGGTGCTATCAAGCATTAAGTCACGTTGCATTTTAAGCATAGTGACCGGCGCTTTAGCATCATCTGTAATCTCAAATCCCAATGCGGCCACAATAGAACCCAACATCGAAATAATCGAAGTAGCGCCATTTTGTTTATAATCAGTATCCGCCATTATTCTATTGCACCCCCTGACGTAGTAAGGACATATTGAATATCCTTCGTAAATCCCTTAGGGAAGTAATATTTTTGTACTTTCTTATTGATGTTTATAGGCATATCGCTGTCAATCAGTCCAGACGACTGGCCTATTTCTTCGCGCTCAATAATAGGCCTAAGAGACTTTATCTGAGCGGAATAACTCATAAGAACGTCGCACCGCATGGACACTTCCCACACCTTTGTCCTTACGGACGTAATATCGGTGATGTAGTAATACCGCCCGAACTCTGGAATATAACAGTAGTTGTACCCCGCGATGTTCTCTTCCGATTCAATCCTTATCTTAGGACTCAAAACGCTTGTCTGGTTACGAAGTTCGCCAGACAGCTGTTTTTCATCGGTGAGAACTTTTACAACTCGGTTATTTTCCGAAGCTGTCTTAAACAATGAAATTGTAAAAGCCATCTTATTTCCTTTCCAGTCCAGACGTCTGGACTAAAGATAATCGGGCTGACGGGTTTCCCGCCAGCCCGTAGGTTGGTTATGCTACGTAGAACACCACGAAGTTCTCGTTGAGGTCGTTGAAGTAGCCAGCGTCCATCTTGTAGAAGTAGTTGGTGAACTCGGCCTTGGCGTTGTAGTTCGTAGTGGTGCGGCGGTTCATGTTGCAGACACCCAGCGCGTCACGATCAAACATGACGCACAGGATGCCAGCGGCATTGACCTCGTTGCCGTTCGCCGTCTTGATGTGAATATCAGACGTGCTGGAGAAGGCGAAATCCGTGCCAGATCCCTGCCAGAACGGGACCCCCTCGGCCTTGGGCAGAGCGACGAACTGATCATGGTAGGTGTCGCTCTGAAGGTAGGTGGACACACCGGTCTGGAACTCGGCCAGCATGACGACGTGGAGCATATCAGCGGGCGTAAAACGCGCCTTGCCGCCGACGTTGAACAGCTTGCTCATCGAACGCATACGAATCTCGTACAGACCCATGATGTACGCGGCGAACCGCAGGAATTCCTTGTCGAAGATGGCCTGCTCGGCGGTCAGGGTCTTGGTGAACTTGGTGTTGAACATCTTCAGCAGGTTGACGGCGCGAGCGTTGCCAGCGGCGGTGTAATCGTCGGTCGGCATGGCGTCGTGCATAGTCTCCGCAGTCATGTTGTTGATGGTCTGCATGATAAGGCCATCCAGCTTGACAGTGAAGGACTTGTCAACCTCGTTGAAGATCATGTTGATGAAGCCCATCATCTGGGCGGCAGAACTGAACGCAGACTTGACCTGGCGCTCGGTGATGGAATTCTCGATCTCGAACGTGACGCGGCTGGAGAAGAACTTGGTTTCGGCCTTGGGCTTGTGGAACACGTTGGGGTCATACGACGTGCCGTCGGTCAGCTCCCACGACTTGTTCTCGGTGGCTTCGGGCATCTCGCTGGAAATCTTTTCCAGAATCGCACCGTACTCCCAACCGTCCATCAGAACGGACGGGGCAGACCCCTGGTAGGCTCTGTTGACGAACACGACTTTGCCGATGTGGTCAACGAGGGTTTTGACATAGTTGTCGTAGGAAGTGGCGTCGAGCGCCTGTTTACCCATGTCGATAAGGCCTTCGAGGTCAACGGTCTGGATAGCGCCTTCGCCAACAATCTGCTGCTGAACGGCATTAACGATAGCGGCAACCTGATTAACAGTCATTGTAAATCATTCCTTTCGTGTGTTGAGTCCAGACGTCTGGACTTAGTAGATGGGGATTGTGAGAATTGAGTCAACGTCTTTGAATATCTGCTCAAAGAAGTCGTACATCCAAATGTTTCGCTCCTGCTGGAGCAAGTTCTGAAATGTGTTTGTACCGATGTTGCCAGTGCGAGTCAGCTTGCGGGAACTCGTTCCGGCGGTTGTGTCGGTTCCGGTTTCTGTGTAACTACGATTGTAGGTATCGGTGTTGGTGCGGTCGGTGGTGTCAGTGCCGGTTTCGGTTTCGGTGAGGTCACGAGTGGTCGTGTTCTCGTTAGTCGCTGTTCCATCGGACATATCGGACGGAACAGCAGTTGACGAGTTGAAACCCCAAATACCGTTCTGGTTGTTGTTGGTGGCGGAGCCGTCGTCCTTGACAGTTCCCGTGCCTTTACGGGACAAATCGGGAGTTCTCTTGTCCTGTCCAGTCGTCTGGACTGTGCCGGTATCACCTTTGGTCAGGTCGGGAGTTCTTGTGGAGTTCTCCGTACCTTCCATAGTCTCCTGCATCTGATAGTTTGTCAGCGGGTCGTACTCGGAAGGCTTCATGGTTGCCCACAACCGCGTCCACTGGATGCCAAACATTGCCCAGAGAATGTTGGAAATAAGCGTGCGGTTGTCGGACGAAAGAACACTAGAATCATCAAGCCGACGATTGATGATGTTAGAGCAGAAACGTTCACCAGAATGACCATCGAGATAGGCAATGTCGAGGTTCAAGCCCGTCATTGTCTCAACCCACGGAGCGTTTGCCATCGGAGAGAACACACCACCATCAGTCGGATAATTGGCGTAAACGTCAATCATCTTGTTCAGGTCGATTGTCTCCATCATCATCACCTTCTTTCGATTCGTCATCAGGCTCGTTTTCCTGTCCAGACGTCTGGACTCCTTCGGCTTCTGCTTTCATTTCCTTGATTGCATACTCAGATTCCAGCTGAACATCTTCCCACGCCGAAGAAAGTTTCACTGAAATGTCTGTGCCGTACATAGCATTGACCTTCTCAAGGTCTTGCTGACGACAGAGCAGCATCTGGTCAATCATGGGGAGCATAATGTCGTTGTTCAGACCCAGCTCCGCAGCAGACAGAGACTCTCGCTTCATGTTGTAGTTAGCCTGAAGCCCGAGGTCGTTAAACCATTTAGACTCCAGGTACTGATGCAGTTCCGTGAGTTCCGTAATCTGCGACGAGCCTGAATTCTGACCATACGGTTGTGCCGTAATACCGTCAAAGAACGGGGTAGTCATGACAGCGGAGAGTTTACCGGCAACAAGGTCACTTACGAACTTATCCGCGGCATCCTTATCGCGGTCATTGTCGGCGCGCAGGAACGTCTGAGTTCGCTTGTTAATTGACGCCATGCGGATAGAAATGAAGTTTTCCGCCAAAAGGGTAGCATACCGGGAGCAGAGCGGCATAAGACCCTCATAGAGGAAATCGTTGCGAATGATTTCACAGTCCTTGCCTATAGTCAGCGATGCTGAGTATTCGAGAGCGGGGTTTGCAACCGTTAAGACGGTGGGCTGGTAGTAGACGTCAGGAACTCCGCCCAGGCCGCCCCACATTGCGTACAACTCGCCCTTGACCTTGACGATGCCGACGAATCCAGACGACTGGACATATTGCTCAAGAAACTTCTGGGGAATCGTTTCGGGAAGCCCCGTGTACTCGAACATCGCCTGGGTGCGGATAAGCATGTAACGGACGAGGTCGCTGACTAACCTGTTCTTGTCGGTGAAGTCGTAGACAACATTACCGAGGTGCAGATAGTCCATGGTCCTGTCCCAACATGGGGTGTTCTTAGCCATCGTTCTTACTCAACAGTGCCACAAGCTGTTTCGTTGCGACAGTGTTATCGTTGATAACGCTGGTGAGCTTGGAGATTTCCTCGGCGTGGGCTTCGGTCTGCTTGTTCATGTGATAGTACATCAGCAAGCACATGACAGCGGGAAACCCGACAGTAGAAATACCCTGGAGAATGATATTTGCGTCCATTGTAACACTTCCTTTCATTAGAGTCCAGACGACTGGACTAACCAGTTGAATGGCGATTCAGTAGTCCAGACGACTGGACAACCGAGCAGCAGGCAGGATGGTAGCGTGGCCCCACTTCTACCTCTGTAACTACATTGTACCATAGTAAGAGGGAGATGTCAATGGGCAGAATGAACAAATATCGTGTTGATTTTCGAGTTCGTTTTGTTGATTTCGCCACCGTATAGGGGCTGTGTCTTATACTCATCTGACGCTGCCGACGAAGCTAGAGGTGTAGATCTGGGTGG
>ERZ1023658.364-NODE-364-length-13370-cov-10.189335_pt1 | contig 13370 bp, 9 predicted proteins | sample MGYA00380339_ERZ1023658 | MGnify/ENA primary metagenome ERZ1023658 (study PRJEB33179, sample SAMN07448981) | human gut metagenome | biome: Human-gut; feature: Human associated habitat; material: Faeces | host: Homo sapiens | place: India: Bhopal | collected... | reverse complement strand
GGCAATGTCTGAGAAGGTATATGCTTGTACTCTAAAAGACGCTTGTTCTGACTCCAGGAAACGCTTCTTTTAACTCTCGGAGACGTATCCTTCAACGAGAAGAGACGCTTTATTCAAGTTAAGGAAACGCTTCATTCAACGAGAAGAGACGCTTCATTCAAGTTAAGGAACCGATTCCGTCAACCTAAAGAGCCATTTCAACAACTACGTCTTAGTTACTCCTTCTTCCACAAACGATAGAGCGTTATAGGACCTTCCTTGGTAGCATACATTCTGGCAGCCGGTTCCTCACAGAGATCATTCAATACCTTATTGGCATGATAGCGGGTAACACCGAATTCACGAATCATATCCTTCACCGTGATATAACCATGCTGCTGACAAATCTCTACAATATCAGCAAACTCCTTATCCGCCTCTTTTGGAGTAGATTTCACACTCCAATACTGTCGGCTACAACCATTAGAGTGGCGCTTCAGCCTCTCCAAAAACTCCTTCGTGGGCTGAATTTCCAAGCCGCAGATATCCACCTCATTGGCTGGAATCAGATCACCCTCATGATAAGTCCTTTTCCATTCGATTCCATTCTTGTCCTTATGCTTCACCATCCCCAGCTTAGGCTTGACGATAAACATATCGCCTACCCTCACCTCGTTGCCTTCAGCCAAGGCATAAAGCGTTTCATCCTCCAGCGTTTCCAATGCGGAGATAAAGGACGAAACGTTCATCGCACAATGATCGCGAACACGCTTCTCCATCTTCTCCTGGTCAACGATATCCCGTTTTACGAACATCGGATGTATCTGATACTTACCGCTTTCGTCCTTCAAGGGCGTGCGATGCTCCAAATAATTGATTGAACCTGTTGCTCTTGCCATATTCTTAGTTGTTTTGATTCTTTAAAAGATTATGCGCAAAAATACTGATTATTAGTGAGATAAGCAATTATTTTATGTTAACTTTGCTAAATCAGACTCATACGAGCCATTATAATCAAGATTATCTGTGTTAAAATTCACAAGAACACCTCATTTCTCATTATTTTTTATTACCTTTGCCCCAAATAACAATTTAAGACAAAGGATATGAGCACATCAACTAATGCGATTACTCCCGATTTGCAAGCGAAGCTTGACAAAGCGAGAGAAGAAATTCATAGTGGACAATGTATCACATTGAAGTCGCATGATGATATTGACAATTATTTTGCGAGTTTATGATTTATACAATCATAACTTCCAGGAGTGCAGAAGATGTCATCAAGAAATGGAAGAAATCCAATCCAAAGCTATTCAAAAAATACAAAAAAATCTATCATGAACTGGTAGATCACCCAAGAACAGTACCTGGTAAATTCCTTGCAGGGATGTAGGGTGCTGGCCTATCCACAAATTACCGAAGAGTTTTTCGAAACTCTCCTTCTGATTACAATCATAGTAAGAGTAGAGCATACTGAGAAACAGGCTCTTTCAAAAACGACGGGGACGGACGAAGAAGAGATTGCGAGGCTGCTTCTCCAACTCTGGCAAAAACATCGTCTTATCTACATAATATAGATTCTGACTCATCACCGTGGCAAAATCAGATACTCCATATGGTACTTGTTTTACTTGCTGTTTCATCATGCAATGAAATTTAACCAGTTTACATGTGCTAAGTTACGTCTTTATTTTTGAAACAACCAAAGTTTTCACGGCTTTTTTCAAATAAGAAATCCCTGCCGTAGGAAGCCTTTCCTACAGCAGGGATTTTTCTATTGGGAATCATCAAGAATGACGAAGCCATCAATCCTTAACTATTATTAACTATCAATTATCAGTTCTATCAATCGCGAACTTTCTGCTTGCAAGGAGATATTGGTAAACAAATGAATGTCATACTCCATACCTATATGTTTACCACTATCAACATTCATTGGTTTCAAAAAGGCATAATGATAACCATCAGACTCATAAATACGTGAGTCATCCAAAAGCCATTCCTCATACCCAAACCCTATCTTGTTTTCATAGGAATCCCCATACTGAGACTTTCCTTCGTTTCCCGAAGGTCATTTCCAGTCATGGGTATTCCAACATATTATTGCAATTTTCTCCATATCGCACTATTTTAATTGCAAAATTAATTTAACTCTGTGCAGTCTTTCTGCATCAATTCATTTATTATAGCTTATTATATGAAATCGTATACAAGATTCCAGAGTAATTTTTCTTTTTATTATACAATGGAACATCCATATCCCAATCGTATCTAAAGTCATCATCCGTACAGTCAGAGTTGCTTTTTCCAAACAAATTCCATCCATGAGCAATACCAGCGTCAGGACGAATACAAAGTTCCTCGTCTGCTGTTTTTATGGACATACAGCGTTCATGCTTTATATAGCCGTAATCCACAATTTCAGGAGTTATGCCAGCTATCTCCCTGATTGCATCTTCCATGAAACTGTTTCTGGCAACATTGTCTCCGTATTCTCTTTCCAAGCCAATCCTTTGATTACCATAGGCATCACCGTTAGGCTTCTTAACATAGATATTCAACGAAACTATATTGAGTTGAAGTTTTTGCTGAACATCCGCAATGAAATGGGCCAAAAGGATGCAACCCAACGGAGTGACCAAATAACGGTCAGAATAGGTCACTGAAACATTCTTTCCTCTCATACTTAGAATAATTCTATCCCATTTCTCAGATTTGTATTTCATCAACTTTTCGCACAAATTGTTAACTCTGCAATCTTCCAAGATACGAGCGTCAAACATAATAGAGCCATCATCTGCATTCATTTCTGACAAAATATCGGACGGATTAATAGGAACATATTCCATCCGACTATCACTTAAAGAAGAGAACACATCTCCATCACCCCAATTAGCATTCAAAGAGACATCGACATTTTCACCAAAATACATCTTGCTCGTTCCATCACTGAACGTTACGGCAAGTAATGGTTTCAATGATTCTTTCAGCCCAACCTTGACATACTCGAACCTGTTCTTAAAAAGTGCTGCCATTAAAATAGCTTTTGAGGAAGCGGAACATGACGATAACTGTATGTTCTTGTTCAAAACATAAGCCACATCAACACCAGAAAGAGAAAGTTCACTCAACAATTTTCCATAAGAAAAATCATCAAGTTGCCAACTATCATACTCATTATCCACAAAGACTTTTAAAGACTTCACGTTATCATTGCGAGTAAGTTGGTAGAATTCCGTCGCAAAATCAGTTGTTACTGCGGAAGCATCAGGAATATCAGACACGATTGACTCTGGAGCTACTCTTGAATTGCGCTCCATTTCTAACCACTCTAAAGCCTTTTGACGGTTCAAGTAATTGATATACCACTGAGATCTGCGGTCAATCAAGCACTTGGTGCAAGAACGCTCACAATCACACTTCGCTAATGCTTCATAAGCTTTTTCCAACACCTTGTCTTTATACTCACGGAAAAGTGGAGAATAGCCAGCTCCCCCGAGAGCCGTATCATAAATGAAGATAGAATGACTAGCCTCATTATAACCAAAATCAATCTCTCCATCATTTACGCCCAACAATTCTGTTAGTTTTCTACTCAAGACGACACCCAATGAATATAGCGTTTCACTATCTCTTACCAAGACATTTGCTGCATCATAGAATTTAACTTCTACGAAATCTGTCTGATAACGACCTACAAGCAGAACATGTCTTCTAATATTTCTGCCATTTGCCTCACCTCCAGGACATGGAAGACCTGTAGATAAATGTTTATGACCTACAAGGATATTATCCGAGTAATCAGGACTTTGTTCATATTCCATCCTACCACAATAAGGACAAAAAGCAAAACCAAAGGTACTTCTACCTCTATTAAAGAACAATATTTCAGACTCGTTTGTAGAGCACCGCACAACCATTTTGGCAGCAGAAGTCTTTTCCTGCCATGGATCCATTTTTAAAAGTACAGGTTGAACAAAGCTCATCTCTCCTTGTGCATTCATTTTTCGAGTTGGCTTTGAACCAAATGCCACACTGAATGCCACAGGCTCAACCACTTCTGTAAAACGTTGCTCAGTCGAAATACTCATGTCCTTAATTCCATGCATTGAATTTTCCTTGCCGCATTTTGGGCAATCGTTCAGGACATTACCTTGTCGAATAACAGTATAACCACAATGCGTACAATTTTGCAGTACGTATCTTGTCGTATTATCATCATACTTCGTTTTCATTAAAATTCCAGCAGGCTGATATATCCATTCATTCTTCACTACTTGCTTGCCAGGAGCATAGGCAGAAATAGCTTGGCTTAAATGCATGGTAGGAGAATTCTCATCATAACCCTTACCCAACATACATTGCACCAAACCTGTCGGAATGCCAGCACTTGGCAAGAATGAATGTTCTGCCATATAAGTCAAGAGAGAAGTTGAAAGGAAGTTATCCTTTTGATGTGACACTGATTTTAGTGCAATACCATTATCACCTTCTTCTTCTAACATTTTTATCGTTTTATCCAAACTGGCTATGCGTGCTTGGTAAAGTCCTCGAACAGTTGAAATATCTTTTTTCGTAGAGAAAATAGCATCTGACAAAGGTACGTTATCCAATGCCGTACCTTTTACCAAAGACTTATATGATACTTCAAGGTCAGTTCTGTTACCACCAATAATATTATCAATATGATTCAGGAACTTATCCAAATAGCATAGTCCATCGATAGCAACAAAGAAATCTCCTAAATTGGCAGTAACCCTTATTCCACCCTGCAAAGACACGAAATCAGCAAACACCATAGCATTAACATGACGTTGAATCAGTTGTCGACTTTCCAACTTCAACAAAGGTGTCTCCGTTAAATGCGTAATTGGATAATCAGGATGCTTCCACGTGTTTGCACCTATTGGATTAGGAGCACAGAAAGTCAGAGCCAAAGCCTTTGACTCGCTTCTACGACCTGCACGACCTGCACGTTGTAGATAATTGGCAGATTTTGGTGGTACATTATTCATAACCACCTCACTTATACCACCTATATCTACACCCATCTCCATTGTTGTCGAGCATGACAACACATTAAGATGTCCCTCATTAAATTCCTTTTCATATTTATCCAAATCTTCACGAGATTGCTGTGCAGAATGTTCTGCAGAAATAAAGATTGGCTTCTGGGAATAAACTCTCTCATGCAAACCTGTATAGACACCATGTTCTTTTTGAGAGACCAAATTTTCATCAATCCATGCAGCAATCTTCTTGTCGTCCAGCTCAGCCGACTTGAATGGGAAATATGGATATTCAAATGTTGTTACAACCTTGAATCTATCAAAGTTTTCTTTCCCTATATAGCCGTTCATTCGAGGGCTGTAGCCATGGAAGGTCACATCTACGACGACATTATCCACAGGGCAAAGGTAACCTTTTTCTATTAATTGCAATTTGACCTTATTTCCTATCAAATCCAACATATATCCCTTACTTTCTGTATCTACAGGTTCCAGAATGTTAGATGTCAGGAATCCCCATGCTTTATCCAAGAGACTATTGATAATTGCAACTTTGCCATCATCAATCTGTTCTGCATCATTATAACCTAAAACAGCACAAATAAGAAGTACCAATCTATTTTGATCATCCTGTACTGTTCCATCCATTCTCTGTTTCACAACAGGCCATTTGCTAACAGGTTTACTTTTTATACGCTTATCAGAATCCTTTGGATAGATTTCAGACATATAGACATTCTGCGTCAAATAGGTTTTGACTTCACCAGCCATCATGTAATGTCTGCCGCCACGAATAACATAATCGATGCAAATTTTCAAAAAGTCTTGCCAATCTTCATCTTTACATCCCTTTGACAAAAGAATTTCTGGGCATTTTGCCTTCTTCAAGTCAGGATATACCAGTCTTACAAATCCCATGGTTTCCATAGAATTTGCTCGCTTTGGAATCCACCCAAATTGGTCTATCAATAACGCTCTCAGATAGACTGTCGAGTTTTCTGCACCTTTTCCTCCACGTGCCTCATTAATATGCTTATAAAGTTTTCTAAAGTCAGTATTATTTTCTAACGTTCTACTAATTTCATCCCATGAAACTTCTGGTGGAGCAGGGATAACCTTTTTTCCACTTTTCTTAGCTTCCAGACGTGACAACTCAGTTACAAACGCAGGTGGAAGTAGTTCCTTTGGCTGACCTTTCAAAAATTGATATGTTTTTTCCTCATCAGCCGTCAAGCCTGATGGGTCAATATTTTCAAGTCTCATATCAGCCATCTTATGGAAAATACTGGAACGAATCCAAGTGCGTTCTACATCTTGGTTTAACCCCATAGCTGTTCGAGCAGAACCTTGTCTATTATCTGTAAAAGCAATATACTTTTTACCTTTATACAGAATTTCTGAATCTGTATTTTTCAATCCTTCTGCATTGTCCAAGATTGTGGTTGCCAATGCACGTCCCATTTGGGTAGCACTTGCTCTAAGATAATTAACATGCCCTAAGGAATTACCACAATAAGGGCATAAGTCCTTATTGTTTTCTGAATGACGTAAAGATTCAAACACAGCGGCTTTGTCTGCATCATCTGGTGCTATCTCTATCTTGTTCTTCTCAAGATTAAAGATATGTTTTTCCACATGGGTGTGGTGTCGCAAACATGGTTTAGACGGCTTGGCAAAATAGAATGACGTATATCCTGCCGCTTCCTGCCTAACTCTACTGTCCTCTTCTATGAGACCTTCGCTCTCAACAAGGTCCTCATCCGTATCAAAGAACACTCCATTATCCAAGTCCACTGTATTTACATGCATTCTGAATCCATCAGAGGTGCTGTTTTCTCCTACGACAATCAAGCCTCCACATGAAGGACAGGTTGCTACTTCCAGCATTTTTGACTTACATACTGGACAATTCGTGTTCTGATAAGTAGTTAAGCTACCTATCCCCAATCTTATCTTCTTATGTCGACTACATTCTGGATTTACGCAAGCATATACGCCGTTGATTGAACGTATAAAATAATGGATTCTTGAAGGCAACAATGCCGCCTTTCCACCATCAGCCTTATTCAATCCATCCACTTTATCACCCAAAACGTTTATTACTTCAAGCGATTTCAAAGTATCTTTACTTACAAGGGTATCCAGTTGTTTAGCAATCTGCTTTGTAGAAAGCACAGGATTGGCATTCAACTTCTTACGAAGTCTTTCTATATCAGCAAGTGAAATATGAGTTCCATATTTAGCATTAACGTTCTCTATCGCTTGGGAAGCTTTAGTCTCATCCATTTCTGGGATGATTCGCTTTCCCCCGATAACAACAATACTTTCAGCAGGCTTTCCTGTTAATTGTGAAACAAAAGTCTTTAGTTTCTGTTCTGCCGCAGGATCATCTTCATCACCAATCGTAGCAGATGTTACAGCAAAGTTCACCTGGTCAATCGTTACCCCAAAAGCATCAAGGACACGTCTCAACTGCAATGACAATTCCGCAGCAGAAGAACCAGTATAGGTATGAGCTTCATCAAGCAATATCCATTTTAGCTTGCCTTTTGACTTCTCTAAAATAGCCTTATCCTCGGCACGAACCAACATATAATTAAGCATCGTCGGATTCGTAAATAACACCTGTGGAGGAGTTTCACGAATCTGTGGTCGAGTTACTAATTGAGGGAAAAATTTAGAAGTAAAGTTTACTGTTCTTCTATCCTTTTCCGTATCACCATTATAAATGGCATAGGTGATTTTGTTGGGAAGAGCATTGCACCAAGCATGAATACGCTTTTGCTGGCTCTTCATCAAGGCATTAAGAGGATAAAGAAAAATTGCCTGTACACAATCCTTCTCATTTCTATTTGCAATATCTTGAAGAACTGGTATCATAAAACACTCCGTTTTACCTGAACCAGTACCAGAGGTTACAACTATCGTCTTGCCCTCACCAGACAGCATTGTTTTCCAACTCTTTGTCTGATGCTTATAAGGGCAACGACTCATAGGAAATCTCATTTCCTCATCAACCTTGTCACTACCCAAAGCCTCCACGAAAGAAGGGGATAGTATATGCAATTTTGTTGCATGCTCACCAAAGGTTTCCTTGCTACTTTCCCAAGGAAATATAGATTGAAACACAGGTTCCGCCATCAAAGGTTCTTCCTTTGATAAAATATGGCGCATATATGCCTGTTCCTTGGCTTTACCTCCGAGCCAGAGAGATACCAAGGAGTCTATAAGCACTTTTTCTGCGGATGTATAGAAATCTGCGTAATTCATATCTTATCTATTTAATGTATTAATATATTTAACCATTTTGAAGAAAATGTCGCTATATGTCTCTTTGAAATACTTTCTGTAGAAATTGACAATACGAGCAAACTCCCTATTTTCCCAAGCGAACAAATCTATGCGATTCTCTTGAAGACAAGTATTTTCTGCAGCACACATAGCAGCCTCCACCATAACCCTATATGAAGGCAACAATTTTTGACCCTGATTGTAATAAGCATTGCTCAATGAAAATTTAGCAATCGGCAAGTCTTTATTCGTATCAGACAAACCATGTATTTTTGCACAATAAGCATTGATATCTGCAATGTTAAACGCTCTTTCTGCATCAATATTACCAGAAACAAGGAAAGCCGCAAAAGCTTGCGCTATGTCTGTAGACACTGTCGAATTAAACAATTCTTGCAACAGTTCCACCAAAGACTGCATTTTTCCAAACATTATAGGCTGTATTGCTTCAGGAACACTTGCCAAAAATTCATCAATACATTCCTCCCAAATTTTGGCAGGAATCCAATGAATTGCAACAACCATCTCTTGCTCAAACCTGTCAATATCTTGCAACAAGACATCCTTGTACTCGTTAAGCCACATGGCAATGACAAACTTTGCCAACAATTTGGAGTTGCGCCCAAGTGGCTTTAATCCATTATACGTTGGGAAAGGCAAATTATATCGACTACAGATGTCAAATGCCTTACATACACCTTTCCAATGTTTGCCCATCATGACATCCTCATTTTTCAAAGCCTCATACCAATCTTTTGTATTGCTTGAAGAACGTTCTGTTCTTTCTTGTTTATCAAAATCATAAGCCTCCCTATTGTAATATTTTGGAATCATCCTACGCTTTGCCTCTGGACCCGAAAATACAACGACCTCTTGTTGATTAAAGTCATCTGGGAATGTGAACAGATTCTCAGAATTATCTAATCGCTCCAATTTTACAACAAAGAAGTCTTCTGATGAAAGTTCATCTCCAACAGGAAACGCATAAACTTCGCCATCATAGAGAAAATCATCAGTATCTTCTTCTGTGCTGTCGATGACCCTTATTTTTCCGTCTTCAATGGTTGACTCCAATACGAATTTTCTAATGAATATCTCTGTACCATAAATATTCATGGCTACGGAACTGGAACGGTCAAAACTATTAGCGCCATACAGATTAAACATGCGAACAATAAGGTCGTTATAGTCAGCGAGAGATACCAACCCATCTATCACCTTACTACGTAAATGTTTCAATAAGCTATAATCTTCAACCTTATCAGAAACATATGACACATCTATATTGCGTTTTTTACCATAACAACCATGGCTTACAACACAAAAGTTTGTTAAGTTAGACAATGAAACAATCTTTCCATTTGGTACGATATTTCCTTTTATATCCGTAACGGTTACTCCATCAAAAGGAATAGCTATGGACAAACGCAAAGTTGGATTCCCAGCACAGTAAAGACTGAAATCACATACAGATGGTGTAAACTTACTGTCCTTACTTCGCTTAACCATCCATTTGTTGGTTCCTAATTTCGTAATACCAACTCCCTCTGGCGTATTAATTTTAGGAAGCATATCCGCACCACACGAGCAAATGATGTTCGTCGAGAAGACACTTTCATTATCAGAAGTAAACTTCAATTTTCCTATTGAATAGAAAGTTTCCGTAACAATATGCCCATCGGGTAATTCCACACGAATATCAACCAATCCGCAAGGGAAGACACAGGAAGATTTCAAGCTACGCCATTTTATATAGATGTCGTTTCTGAATCTATATTTTACTGTGGAGTTGTGAACACGATTTTTCTCTTGGTCATACACACGAACAAAAGGTATAGTTGAAAGCAATTTATAGTTTGACTTTTCAACCCAAGAAATATAATTGCCAGAAAACTCTACGGTATATGGCGTAAAGTTATTGGTCAACTTAACATCTTCACCTGTTTCAGAGTTTTGTAAATCCAACTCATCCGTAAATGCGTTATAATAGAGTTCTTTGTCACAAATGGTTATAGGCAAGGATTTGCCATTTTTCCACTCATGAGAAAATATTGCTACGTTATTCTCTGCATTGGCAGTTTCTGACATACTATAGAGATTGTCATCCAACATCTGGAATACCTGCGGATAGTAAAAGTTTGGAGGATAGCAACCTGCAATAGTCAAGAATAGTCGATCATCGTTGTCACATCTTACCTTCACCTCTACTACAGGCTCACCAGTCCACAAGATATCGCTCTGCATACCCACTGTAATGCGAGTATACACAGCATACAGGACATTACCTTCTTCGTCTCTAACATTATCTTTTCTCACATACTTACCTACAAGCGTTCCTGCAACAAACACATCGAAGGAATAGCACGTAGTTATATTTAAACCTGGTATGGAATCAGACGAAATATCCTTGACAACTTCCATATTGACGTAAAGTTTTCCTTGTCCCTGTCCAAAAGTTCTGAGCTTCCAATGCAAGGACAGAGGGCGTGTTTTGCGCTGAGCTTTAGCTCGACTATATGCGGTTTCCAAAGACTTGGTAAGCTCTGCGAGCGAGACATCTGTATCATCATAAGGGAGAAGTTCTTTTTCTCCCACGATGATGGCATGGGCTATCTGCATGGAAACATCATATATGTTTTCATTTCTAAAAGCCTTACCCAAATATGAAATACAGTTAAACTGCTGTATGATAGAACTATCCACCTCATTCCAGTCAAGATTGATTGAAGACAACTCGCTCACCAACTCTTTCAAGAATTTAGAGAAATAGCCAATATTGCCACTGTTCTTAATATAGTTGACAGGAAGTCCACCTTGATTCAATAGAGTACGGAAATACTCTGTACCTTTCAAAGAATGCAGGAATGCGTACCCATGCTTCTGCAAAGCTTTTCTGGCAGCCATATACAAGTCATCCCCCAAACGCCTATGCAAGCCTATACCCATAGCAACATCCTCTTTGGATGGGATAGACCCCCGATAGTCTCTTCGCCACCATTCAGCATAGCACAAAGCGGCTTCCTCACCATATCTGGCGAGGTCGCTTGTATGACATCTTAGCGTTTGTTTCAAAGCTTCATACTCTTCTTCTGATAGCTTGAACTTCCACAACGGCATATTCTTTTGAAGTCCTTGCATTCCACGAGTCTTCAAAATATTAAAATATGCTGTATGGCTATATACTAAATTCTCATTGTTCATTGTCAACTCATTTTAATGTTGAACCTTAACCGATCAATCTTTGTGCGCATCTTCCGCAGCAAATCTGACCTGTCCTTCATCTATAGGTAACTTATATGGCTTCCCTCAATCTCTCCAGAATGTAAAATATTTGCAATTCTAACAATAGGGACTCTATCTTTACAAAACGAGGAACACTGAAAAGCATAGCCTCCTTGCAAAGCCGCAACTTCTTCTATTTTTCCACTTTTCCATTCCCTCTCAAATCCTTGAAATCTTATTTTTGGTTCATTCATATCTTGTTTCTCCTTGTCATTTATTATTGTTATGTTTTGCCTTACCTTCATGCTGCAAATAGAACAATTGCTTCTGGCGTTCTATCTCCGTGCGAAGCTGTTCTTCTGTCGGCAGATAAGTCTTGTACTTTGTTGCAAAGAGATGGTCATTATCTTTGAGGATGGAATAACGTGCAATATCCTTGCTCGTCTCTGAACAAAGCACGATGCCGATGGTTGGATTGTCGCCTTCCGTAAGCTTGAACTCATCATACATACGGACGTACATATCCATCTGTCCCACATCCTGATGGGTGATAGCACCAAGTTTCAGGTCTATGAGGACATAACATTTCAGCACGACATTATAGAACACAAGGTCTATGAAATAATCCTGTGTATCTGTGCGTACCAACTGCTGGCGTCCCATGAAAGCAAAGCCTCGTCCCATCTCCATCATAAACTCCTGCAGGTGGGTGATGATGGCAGACTCCAACTCTTCCTCAGAATAAGAATCATCCTGCTTGAAGCCTAAGAACTCTGCCACAACAGGGCTTTTCAATAGTTCAAACTGATGTGGTTCAGTCTCTGTCATAGGAAGCGAAGGCTGCACAAAATGACGTTCAAAGTATTGAGTGGAAATATTGCGGTCGAGCGTACGCACGCTCCACATTTCCTTTGAAGCCATTTCGAGATACCAACGAATGGCAGTAGAGTCTTCCACACGAAGAACTTTTGTTATATGTGTCCAAGTAAGATTTTGCAATCGCGATTGCAAAATTCGTATATCACTGATTGTCAAGTAGAATTGGCGGAAATAAGCCAAATTTCTTTTGCTAAATCCTTTACCATATTGATGTGTCAATAGCTCAGATAATTGCGCAATGATCTGAGCCCCATACTCAGCACGTGCCTCACCATTCTGTTCTTCTTCCACGATGCGTCGCCCTATGTTCCAATAGGTCTCTATCATCTTATGATTGACGGAGGCATAAGCTTCCTTCCTGCCTTGCTCTATGATGGAGCAGACATCGGTATATAATCTTGTATTTGTCAATTCATCCATAACTTAAAGTCTTGTTCTTTGGCGATTTTTATCAAACGTAGGCATTCCTCTTCCTCTGCAGTTCTCGTGCTTTGCCTGTTATCTCCATATTGTTGAGTGGATAGCCCAGTCTCAAACACTCGAATATCGCTTCGGTCGCTATCTGCCTGTACTTTTCGCTCAGACTCATAACATATTGCAGGGCGTTCCGTCCATCTCTTAAATATATAGTCGATAATTTTTCTTCCATAACTCTTCATTATTATAGTTTTTGCCGCAAATTTACGATTTTATTTTGAAATACCAAAGTTTTCACGGCTTTTTTGTTCAAATAAAAAATCCCTGCCATAGGAAGCCTTTCCTACAGCAGGGATTTTTCTATTGGGAATCATCAAGAATGACTTAACTGTCAATTCTTAACTACTAACTGTCAATTCTTAACTATTAACTATCAACTATTTATACTCTCCCCAAGCCTTGATGTCGATATCCTCGAGTTTGGTGGTGCAGAATGCATAGATGAACGCACTCGCCAGACGGCTGTTGGTAATCAATGGCACGTTCAGGTCGATGGCAGCACGACGAATCTTG
>ERZ1023658.363-NODE-363-length-13371-cov-6.614674_pt1 | contig 13371 bp, 20 predicted proteins | sample MGYA00380339_ERZ1023658 | MGnify/ENA primary metagenome ERZ1023658 (study PRJEB33179, sample SAMN07448981) | human gut metagenome | biome: Human-gut; feature: Human associated habitat; material: Faeces | host: Homo sapiens | place: India: Bhopal | collected... | reverse complement strand
AAGATGACTTGATATGGTATTTTACAGAATATAAAGATAGTTTCTAGGTGGTATTATGAAATATAAATTTGAGTTTGAGAATCCCGATTTTGAAAAAGGTGATTGTGATATATGTCCGTTATCATATACAAGCTGGGAGTCACCTGACTGGGACGTGTATTGTGCTCTTCATTATAATTACAAAGATTGTCCATTAGAGGAGGTAAAAGAAGATGAAAATGATATATATAGCTGATAATGGAAAAGAATTTGATAGTTATTGTGAATGTAATAAAAAGGTAGAAAAATAATGGATAGATATTTATATAATCATTATAAAGGAAAATATCGTGTATATGCCTATTACGATTTAGATACGCTGGATTATCCTCGTGACCCTGTAACTGATGGATATGATGAATCGTTTGCGGATTTTTATTTAAAAGGAAAATCTAAAATTGAAATCAAGCATGGTACAGGCTCAGAATTAGCCTGTTATATTCCATCGAAAGCAACAGGATATAATGTAATAAGATCATATTATAAAGCATTGGCAGATAATACGGAAGATAATGTGGAAGCTTGCATTCATTGGTTGAATAAAAACGGATATATTAATGATTGTGATATATTGGACTCAGAATTGTTTTTTACGTTCCATATGAAGTACCTTGATATTTTAGCACCAATAGTTAAATTAAGAACATCAGGGGCAAATATATCACCTTTATCAATAAAGAATTTGCCAAAGAATCCATATATAATACCTGATGCAGATATTAAGGAATACAAAAAGTTAATAAAGAATAAGCAAGGATTTGAAATACTACGATTAGCTAAAGAATTTGCTAATGACATTTTAAAAATTGAATCATTTAATAAAGTCTTAAAAAAAGAACGCTTGAAAGCGAATCAATATTTTCATAAAACAGGTGAATGGAACAAATGGATTGAATTTTTAAGGAGCAACATATGAAGGAAAAATTAGTAGATAAGACGTGTAAGAATTGCTTATATTACAATTCAGGTCGAGGAATACCATGTTGTGATTATATACTTATCAAAAAACATAGTCGTGGGTGTCCGGCTGGTAAAGGCTGTACAAAGAAAGAGAGAGAGCAACAGATGAAAAACGGCTTGAATTACGCAAAGAACTTTTTAGCATAGCTTTATAAAAAAAATACTTGAAATGTTGTTTCCTTTGTGTTATACTTAGTTATATCATAAAGGAGGATGAAAACATGAAGAATTTAGAAAGATATTTAAAAGCGACAGTGAATAACGCTAAAACATTAGATAGCTATAAAAGAGAGCTGTCAGAAATGCTTAGTTTTATAGGCAAACCAGAAGAGGATATTACTCTTGATGAATTAAATAACTGGAAGGATTCTTTATGTGGATCAAGTGCTACATTAGCACACAAAATCAATACAGTAAAAAGATATTTTGCGTTTTTGTATGACCTTGACATCATAGATAAGAATGTAGCAAAATCTTTAAAAGCGCCATCTGTGCATAATAAAGAAAAGAAACCGCTGACAGCGGAGGAAGTAAACTTGCTTATTGAAGTAGGTAAAAACCCAAGGGATAAAGCTATCGTATCACTTATGGCATCTACTGGACTTCGTGTTTCCGAGATGTGTAATATCAAACTGAGTGACATTGATGGTAGAGAAATCGTTATTACAGGTAAGGGTGACAAGCAGCGCACCCTTTATCTGAACGATAAAACATATGAATATATGCAGGAATATCTTGCTGTAAGAAAGGGAGATATTGATACATTATTTGTATCAAATCGTAACACCAAAATGGCACCAAGAGCATTAAATAACACGCTTAAATGTCTTGGTAGACGTGCTGGAATAGAAGATGCTGATAGGATTCATAATCATCTTATGAGATGTACAAATGCAACAATGCTTCTTGATAATGGTGTTCCGGTAAATAGAATCCAGGTAGCACTTGGACATTCAAATATAAATACAACTATGAGATATGCTAAAAACAGAAATAAGCATGAAATAGTTAAGGAGACTATGGGTATTGCAATGTTCTAAAAGGAGAGTATATGAAAGAATATATAATACTACTTGTCGGCAAGAGTGGGTCAGGAAAAACTACTCTTGCCAAAGAATTACATGATATATACGGTCTACGAATTTTGCCATCATATACCGAACGACCTATAAGGCATGGTGAATCGGCAAAAGATTCAGGGCATATATTTGTCGATAAATCAGAAATGGATACTATATTATCCACACAAAATGTTTGTGCATATACTGAATTTTGTGGGTATCGATACTGTACAACAGAAGAATGGGTAAATCTAAGTAATGTTTACATTATAGATATCGATGGGGTAAGAGATTTTTATTGTAATTACAGGGGAAAGAAAATACCTATTGTTATTGGTTTAGATACCAGTAAAGAACTTTTATTTAACAGAATGATAAGTAGAGGTGATAAGCTAATAGATGTTATAGAAAGGTTTGAAAACGATAAAAAATCCTTTGCAGAGCTATATAATATAGCTTACAAAGTTTATATAAATGATAAACCATCCGATGTAACAGCAATTGCTGATGATATATATAATACATTTTTTAACAAAGGAGGTTTTAGTCATACAGGATAAAGAGTTCGATATGGAAACTTATAAAGAGTTAAAAGAACCATGTCAAAAGATTGCAGATATCTTACAAAACAAATATAATCCTCATACAGAAGTGGTGATTAGAACGAATGAATTTATTATTAAAGAAGACTACTGTAATGGATATTTAGAGGAGGGTATATAATGGCAAAGATTGTAATGATATTTGGCAATAGTGGTGTTGGAAAATCAACATCTCTAAGAAATTTTAAACCAGAAGAAGTTAGTGTGTTCAACATAACGAGTAAAGATTTACCGTTCAAAAATGTAGGGAAAAACAAAATCCCTATCAAGCATAATTCAGACTATGCTAGCATAGCACAGGGGTTAATAAATCCGACAAAACGTGCTTATGTGATTGATGACTGTGGATATTTGCTTTCGTTTTCAGCGTTGAATAGAGCTACGGAAAAGGGGTTCGATAAATGGAACGAAATGGCAGAAAACTTTTTCAAGATGATAAAATTCATTATCGAAGAAGTTCCTAATGATGTAATTGTTTATCTGATTATGCATGAAGAAATCGATGATAAGGGTTATATAAAGCCTAAAACAACAGGCAAAATGATAGACAGTACATTAGTGCTTGAAGGACTGTTTACAATTGTTTTAAGGGCGGTTCATAATGAGAATGGATATAAATTCGTTACCAATGGCGAATCAAATACAGCCGCAAAAACACCAATAGGTATGTTTGAAAAAGCTGAAATTGATAATGACTTAAAGCTAGTCGATACAACAATTAGAGAATACTATGAAATGCCACCTCTTGGCAAACGTGAAACAAAGAAGGTGTAACAATGCAATGTAATTGTTGTGGTAAAAAAATAGACAAAGCTTCTGCTGGAATATCAGTTAAAATCTACAGGGATATTGATAATATACCGGCAGATATAAAAGATTATTGTGAGTATAGATGGAGTGCTGATAAACCGAATTTAAGATATACGGGTAGCTTTGGTATTCCAACATTATGCACAGAATGTTATAATAAGTTTATGAATACATTAAATGAATATATAAAAGAAACGAAAGGCGAATAAAACGAATGGGAAGATTTAATTTAAGTGGAGTAAAAGAGTTTGCGAATTTTAGAAGACCAGTAGGTGGCTTTATAATTAAGTTTGGTACTGCTGAAGACTTACCTGAAAAAGAGTATTTTAAAGTACCATACGAAATTATCGAAGCAACAAAACCCGAAGACGAAGAATTTGTTGGTATGTATGCTAAACGTAAAAAGGAAAACAATTTTGATTTTCCTAAAATTATCATTTCTTATAAGGAATCAGCACTCCCGATGTTTAAGGGTAATATGAGAGCAATATCAGAATCAAACAATCTCAATCTTAATATTGACGGTGATTTTGATTTTGACGCAAAGGATTTTAAGGGTAAAGTATGCGGTGCCATTATCGGTGAAGAAGAGTATGAGAATCAGAAAGGACAGATAAAAGTAAGATCAACAATTAGAAGGCTTAGAAGCGTTGATGCAATCAGAAACGGTGATTTTAAAATGCCTGAACTGAAAAAGTTATCGCAGGAGAAAAAAGAATCAAGTCCATTTGATGATCCATTCGCAAAAGCAGCAGCACAAGTAGAGTCAACGAAAACATCTACTCCAACATCTGCACCTGCCGAAAATATATCATCTGAAATTTCGGATGATGATATTCCATTCTAAGGTGTAGAACATGAAACAAAAAATAATAACTACAATGGAAGACGCTATGAAGATATGCACCAATGATGTTGAAATCGTTGGTGCATTATCGGAAATGCATCTTAATATACAATACAATTCATCTAAAATGATAATGAATATATGGTATAATGGCATTATAAATGTAAACGACTTAGAGTATTTATCATTTAAAGGCTTTATTTCTAGTTATGATACTACAATACAATCATTTTGTGATGATATGGGAATAACAATGGACGATGAACTAAGACCTGTAGTTGCACCACTAAAAGCCGAAAGGTTTACTTGTGATATCAATGGAGAAAGAAAGATTGAGAATTATTGTAACAATGATATCTTAAAGGTATTTATAAAGGGCAATTATACAAAACATGGTATAAGATGTCGTTATATTGCAAAATCAACGCAGGATTACAGAATGAATGCTTTGATAAAAGGTGTAAAAAATCCAGATAAGCGAAATGAAATTATTGTTATCAATGATAACTTCCACGATGTAGTTTTATGGGAATCGGAAAATAAAAACGTAACTTTAATTGCAGAATTATATAGTAATGGTATTATGTGGCAGGAAATTGAATCGGATTTTGATATATCAGATGATGTAATAGATAGAGCAGTAATTGAACATGAGATATTTCTTGAATCATTAGGAGAAATGAAATGAAAAAACGTACATTGGCAATAAAATTTGACAGAGAAAAATTTCATGTCAAAGAAATTAATGATATAATGAATGTGATTCACAAACAAATTGGTGATACTATTCAAATCATACCTATGTTTGATGGCATGAAAATTTATAATATTAATATACTCGAAAGCAATGTTTGCTTTGCTGGTGGTATATATTTTTGTGAATTTACAGACATGGAACGTATGAACCAGATAATAGAAGCAATAATAAAAGCTCCATCAGGCTGTGAGGATTTTGACGAATGGCAGGAAAAACTTCCTTAGTAACATGTAGATATTGTAAACAGAAAATAAATAAGGATACGGCATACTCAGAGGTTCAAAGACAATATTTTTGCAACAAAGAACATTTTGATTTATTTCAACACAATAAAGAAAAAAAGAATCAGAAAAAGTGTTATGTATGTGACAAAAAGAAGAACGAATCTGAACTTATAAAAGTAGTTAATCATTACATTTGTGCTGATTGTTACAACGAGTATCTTAAAACTGATGAAGCACAAATCGAAATACTGATTGATTATATATGGAATTTATATCCTAAAGAGAAACAGAATACTAATCTTTATTATCAAATCAAGTCACAGGTTGAAACATACCATAATGAACGAGGGTTTACATATCAAGGCATGTTAATAGCAATGAAATACTGTATTGAAATACTTGGTAATGAATGGGATAGCACATATGGGATAGGTCAAATTTTAAATAATGGGTATGATATAACAAAACAATATTATATTACTCAGAAAAGAATAAAAAAAGAATTGGAAGGTGTTGATATGAGTATAAAAACTAAAACAATAAGGCGAAAAAACAACGGTATAACAGCACCTTTGTTACCGATGGAGTAATTATATATGTTATATGATATAAATGCTTCTATGATGTTATTAGGTGGGTTCGCTAATTCACCACACCTGATAACATCTAAAAAATATAAAATAAGTAACGGTGATTTTGTATGTAAGTCATGTGCTGATGCAAAATTTCATAATATAATCTATAGATGTATGTACAACATTGTGATTCAGGGTGCTGAAGAAATTGATAGTGTAACCATTGATATGTTTCTCCAAAATTATCCTGTTCAATATGAAATTTGTAAAGAATTTGATTTTATGAATTTTATATCTACAGTCAAAGATATTGCATCTGAAAAGAATATTGATTACTATTATGATATTGTTCGGAAATTTGGTTTGCTTAGACGATACAAAGAGGCTGGGTATGATGTATCATCGATCTATGACGAACTAAAATCGGATGATGAGCAACAAAAAAACTTAAGCAAGTATTCAATTAATGATATTAGTCAACACTTTAAGTCGTTACAACAAGAAATCGACAGAGAATATGTTGATAGCGAACAAATCACTCATTATAAAATCGGTTCAGCAATGAAAGAAACCAAAGAATCATTTAAAGCTAACCCTATAATAGGATTAGCTTATTCGTCACCTATATTGAATAAAGTCAATAATGGGATTGAGGGATTAGTTTTAAGGTCTGGTGAGAGTGGTGCTGGTAATACAACAATGTCTGTGAGCGACGCTTGTATGAGTGGTGTTGAATATTATTATGATAAAACACAAAATGATTTTATAAAAAATGAATCATATGTAGGCAATGTTCTTTTCATCAATACTGAGATGGACATATACAAAGAGCTTGACCCATTATTCACAGCATGGGTAGCAGATGTTCCAAGAAATAGGATACGTGCAGGTGAATATCAGGGTAATCAAGAGGCGAGAGTAGATAAAGCGATAGAAATTGTCGGAAAGTCTATATACAGCGTTACCGACCCAGACTTTACTTGTTCCAGCCTCGAAGAAACAATAGATGATTATGTGAAACATAAGAACATTAAATTAGTAGTGTTTGACTACATTCAATACCAACATTATGTTGCTGCTGAATTAGCAAAACTAAATGATATGGCTTTAAGGGAAGATATTGTATTGCTTCAAATAACAGATCGTTTAAAAAACTTATCACTAAAATATGATATACCTATTCTCAGTAGCACACAGTTAAATCGTAAAGCACAAGAAGAAAGAAATCCTGATGAGTCATGGCTCGCAGGAGGTATATCACAAGTTCGTAAAGTAAACACAAGTATGGTTATGACCACTCTAAAAAAGAAAGATATGGCTGACATAGAGCCTTATCTTTGTCAATTAGAGGGTGATATAAAGCCTAATGTCTGTACACATATAATTAAAACTCGAAATAGTGAGTTCCCCAAAGGAACAAGAGTATACCAATATAATGATTTAGGGACAGGACGTGTCACAGATTTATTCTGTACAACAAAAGACTTAGACCCATTACCAATACAAGGTTTGAAAATAAAATGCACAAAGGATTAATATATGGATAATAGAACTTTAAAAACACCATATATCGATTTTGTAGGTAGCAGTGCCAATGAAGTTACCGGCTCTGCTTACCTTATTCGATATATGAATTTGCACATATTAGTAGATTATGGACTGCGACAAACAAGTAATGATAAAGATGATTATATCATCAATTCAAAACGACACAAAGATATAAAGCCAAAGCGTTTGGATGCAATTATTTTGACCCATTGTCATATAGATCATTGTGGCTTAGTTCCTAAATTATACAAAGAGGGTTGTAAATGTACATTGTATGTACCTAAAGGGACAAAATCATTATTGACTATAATGTGGCAAGATTGTTTAAAGATATTTACTCAGGAATACGAACGTTTTGAGCGAAAGCCTTTATATGACCAGGAAGATATTGATAATGCGTTAAATCATATAAAAGAATGTGAATTAAATCAAACTTGTATATTGACCGAAGATACACATAAATCGTTTGTGGCTTTTACATATTACAATGCACAACATATTGTTAAGGCACGTCAGATATATTTTACATTTAATGACGGTACGACTGTCAAGCATATTGGCTTTACAGGTGATATTAGTAATTACAAAAAACGATATTACCTACAGTCATTGGATAAATTACCACATTGTGACGCTCTTGTTGGTGAATGCACATATAGTGATTCAAAAAGGTTACATAAAGAACGTGATAGACGTACAGATATTAATAAGCTTGATACCGCTATCAAGTTCGCAAAAGAGCATAAATCAAAAGTGATTATTCCTACTTTTAGTTTGAACAGATTACAAGACATATTAACGGTTTTATATGAGATGTATGGTAATAATCCACCATTAAAAATCATTGTGGACTCACCATTAGGACAGAGGATATCTAACACATGGGAGTACCTAATCGAAAACGATGATAAAATGTGGAGAGCCGTATCAAAATGGGATAAAATAATGTGGATATCCGATTTTAAAGATAGTTTGGCTTTTAGCAAATTACAGGAGCCATTAATTGTGTTAGCTGGTGGTGGTATGGTAAGTGGTGGACGTGCAACATTTTGGTGTAAAGAATGTTTGTCTAATCCATTTAATTATATTGTATTTACCGGGTATTCAACACCTGAATCAGTAGCAGGACAAATTAAATCAGGTGAAGCAAAATATATTACGATTGATGGTAAAAAAATAAAAAGCAAAGCTAAAACGATTACGCTTAATTCATTTAGTTCGCATTGTGATTATCGCCATCTAATGGATTATTATAGTGAGGTGTCATATAACAAAATATGTCTTGTTCATTCTGAACAAGAATCAAAGATAAAATTCGCTAAAGATTTACGAGAGAATTTATCTGAGCTGAATCGAAGTAGCAAAGTGGTAGTAATCAACAAAGACACAAAAGTCCATTTTTAAGGAGGTGTTTTATGGTTGGCGTAGACGTGCAATTAAGTGTAAACCTTAAATTGTTTACTCCTGAAGATATAAGCGACAAAGAATCGCAAATGACTGTCCGAGAAAATATGAGTGATTTTGCACAAAATATAGGCGAAATTCTGATGTCTGAACTTGGTAGAACCGAATTGGATAGTGCAGATGTGGAAGTTGAAATGATACATTATATCAATGAAGATGAACTTGAAGTATACTATGAAGATTATGTAGACGAATAAATAAAATATTGTTGACTTAAATCTCCTTTCGATGTATAATAGATATATCAAATGAAAGGAGATTTTTTTTATATGTTTTACATAGGAAATAGCGATGCTACACGATATGTATCATCCGGAAACACACTGGTAACAGACGTTAATAAAGCACTAATGTTTAATACATATGAAAGTGCTTATAACACAGTAAAAAATAATTTATCGACATTTTGTAAGAGTTGTTTAGGTGATATAAAAATTTATAATACGACAAGTCGCCGAACAAAAAGAAGTCAAATCGCCGATTTTGATGAGAGTAAGATTGGTGATATTATAGATAATATTATAGCGGTCAAGGACTCAGTATTTAATGAGTTGTCTGACTTAAGCAATGAGTTAAGCAGGTGTGATTTAATGCTTTGCGATATCAGGCATTTTAAAGAAAACACTACAAATCGATCAATCCTTGGTGATTATAGACTTATTGATCTTGAAAGAGCAATACTAAAGAAGCGTAGAAAAATCAAAGTCCGCAAACAGTATCTTGAATTTGCTCAAAATATTATGAACAAAGAATCTATAAGCGATGCAGATTATAAAACACTTGAAGGATTGAAGGCTACAGAATATCATCCAAGAATATTAAATGAATTGTTTGAAGGCAAAATCCCTGATATAGATATTGTGTAGGAGGTAAACAATGGGTACTATTATTTTTATAGTAATGTGTTTGATAGTAATAGCACATACAATAAAAACATTTTGGGATATATTAATCGTAGGCAAACGAGTATATTCATATGATGGATTTTATTTAACAACAAACGTGTTATTATTTTGTATAGCAATATTCGGATTGTTTTTAATATGTTGTTATTGGTAAAATGCAGGCAAAGGAACTTAAAGCAAAACTTAATATTGAAAATTATAGACAGATATTCACTGCATTAGGTGCTGAGTGGAAAGAAACTAATAATGAATATTGGCAACTAAGAACAGGTTGCCACAACAAAGACTGGCAAGACGGGTCTTACAAACTATATTTTTACCTTAACACAAAATCCTTTTTCTGCTTTACTGAGTGTCAATGTTCGATGGACATAATCGAACTGGTAAAAAAGCGATGGGATTTAGAGGGTAGACAGTATGAGTTCCAAAATATCATAGAATGGATATGTGGTGTTATTGGACTCTCTGAGCGATTTAATTTGAACGATAATGTAATCAATCACCAATCATGGAAAAGTCGCTTAGAGCGTTATATAACACCACAAAACCATACTTATATCGGTAAGACATACGATAAAAGGGTGCTTAAATTATTGAAGCCGTATTACCACAAATCGTTTTTAAATGATGGTATAACAATCGAAACAATGAAACGATTCGGAATAGGGTTTTACTTTCCACAAAATCAAATAACTATACCTGTATTTACAGAAGATGGTAGATTAGCAGGAATCCATTGCAGAAATCTTAATCAAGAGGTAATTGATAAAGGTTATAAATATTTACCGTTAAGATTATCTAACGGTGATATGTTTAATTTTAAGACCAATCAGGTATTATATGGATTTAATTATAATAAACCGATGATTGAAAAAACAAAGCGTGCAATATTATTTGAAGCACCTAAATCTGTATTACAAATGGACTCATATTTTGACAGGACGAATTGTGTCGCATTGTTTGGAATGAATCTGAATATAACAAGACGGAATTTACTATTAAAGTGCGATATCAGAGAAGTCGTTATTGCACTCGATAAACAATATAGAATAAAAGGTGATGATGAATGGGGAAAATGGTGTAAAAATATTCTGAAAATTGCAAAGCTATTTAATGGCTATTGTAAGGTGACAGTTATTGTAGACGAATACAACTTATTAGATTATAAGGACTCGCCAAGTGACATGGGTAAAGAAGTTTGGTGTGAGTTATTTAAAAACAGAAGGGAGATAAAGATATGAATGGATTTGTTGGAATAGGATATGTAATCGGAGCAGTATTTTTATTTGCATTAGCGTTTCAGTCTGGGACGATATTCTCGGTGGCAATTATTACTGCTGCTATATTCATAGGTATATTAATTATATATGGACTTGTAAGTAATACCGTAAAGGCGGTTTCTAATAATAGTGCCAAACATTATGATAATACAGAAACTAAAGTAGTAAAGAGGGAACCTAAAAAAGACAACCAGGAACAGTTTATGATGTGTACTACAGGTGAAGATATTATGTCGCATACGGAACGTGTATGGGGTATAAACGGTAAAGATATTAATCCGTTTAATGGGGAAAAGTAAATGAATATAGAAACATTATATAAATCACAAGACGAAGTAAATATAAAGTCATACCTAAATAAATGCAACATTGATGATATAGAAGAATTTGTTTGTCCTACCGGAAAATATATTGAGCCTTACGAGAAATATTCTGATCATTATACAATAAGTTCTTTTATTATAAATAAGAAGTATTATGATAATAATATTTATATCATTCAAGACTCAGATGTTGACGGTATATGTAGTGCTACAATAGCATACCAATTTTTAATTCATTTAGGATATGACAGACGAAGAATTATTGTAAAGTTTCATAAGGGCAAACAGCATGGATTAAATGATATATATAACGAAATACTAACTGATAACAGTACGGGGTTAGTATGGATTCCTGATGCTGGAACAAATGATACCTATGAATGTGGAAGGCTTTACAACAAAGGCTGGGCAGTGCTGATTACTGACCATCATGAAAAAGATAGGGAAAACCCATACTGTATTATTATAAACAATCAATGCTGTCCCAAAGTTGATAATAAAGCATTAAGTGGAACAGGTGTTACGTTTAAATATATACAATTTTGTTGCAGTTTAATCAAAGATGACTGGTATAAAACACTGCTTGATATGGTTGCTATTGCTAATATCGGTGATGTTATGGCTATGAATAACTATGAGAATCGTACATTTAATTATTATGGATTTAGACATATTGTAAATCCGTTTCTAAAATATATGATTGATGAATTTATAGGTGATGATATAACACCGCAAAAGATAGCATTTAACATTTGCCCGAAACTTAATGCTGTGTGTAGGTCAAATAATCAAGAGTTAAAAATAGATTTATTTAAAGCGTTCGTAGGTATTAATCAAGACTACGAAGATATAATTAAACGAATAAAAAAGCAGCACAAAAAACAGAAAGATGACGTGGATAAATTGTATATTGATATTCTTAAAAACGAAAAAGATTACCTTATGTTAGAAACAGATTTAGGTATAAGAGTATACAATATCATAGTGCAAACACCGTATACGGGACTTATTGCAACAAAGCTGTGTGATAAATTTAAAGTACCTGTAATAGTGATATATCAAAGAGATTATATGATGATAGGCTCATGTCGAAGTCCTGTGCCATTAAAAACAAAGATTCTTGAAAGCGAATTGCTTGATATATGTGCCGGACATGAACAGTCGTTTGGTGTTGGTTGGTCTGTTTTAATAAACCATACTACAAAAGTTTTTAACTATATCCGAAATATTCAGCTTGACACAACTCCAACGCATAAGGTATTATATAGTTGCAACATAAAGCATATTGAATACGTTATATTTGATATATGGTATCAATATCGTGAATTATGGGGCAAAGGGATAGAGGAGCCAGTAATTCATTTAACAGGATTGCATCTTGACAAGAAAGATGTAAAAAAGATAGGTAGCAATGGAATTAAATTCACTTATGGATATATTGAATTTATAATGTTTGGTGTTGATATAAATGAATTTAAGAATATGTTACCTAAATCAATAGAGGTTGTTGGTTCTGTAAGTATAAACGAATGGAACGGTAATAAAAAAAGACAAATAGTCATTCAGGAGGTAGAATAGTGAAGCAGTGTAGAAATAATGTGTTTGAAACAAATTCAAGTTCAGTTCATACAATTAGTATTAGTAAAGATGGACTTGAACCAAGTAGACTTAAAAAAAATAAAAATAATGAAATTGTTGTTAAACTTAGTACATTTGAGTGTTGTGGAGAACTAACAACACAGAACGAAAAATTATCGTATCTTATGACCTGTATGTATTATATTTATCCCGATATACCTGATAAAAATTCACGTGTCTATCCTTATGAGGGTATTAAAAATGTAATATGTAAATATGCCAATGCAGATGATATTATTCTTACGAATATTGATGATGCGTATATAGACCATCAATCAGCACCATACGACACGAGTGATTTAATTATTAATATTTATGATGAGGATTCTATTATAAAT
>ERZ1023658.358-NODE-358-length-13522-cov-6.551942_pt1 | contig 13522 bp, 13 predicted proteins | sample MGYA00380339_ERZ1023658 | MGnify/ENA primary metagenome ERZ1023658 (study PRJEB33179, sample SAMN07448981) | human gut metagenome | biome: Human-gut; feature: Human associated habitat; material: Faeces | host: Homo sapiens | place: India: Bhopal | collected... | reverse complement strand
GAGTTAAGGAAAGGTACCTTGCTAGCCTCATAAGCTAGATATGCGAGTTCGAGTCTCGCCTCCGCATCCAAAGATAGTTACAGCAAATTTTAATTTTAATTATTTAGATAATAATAAAAGCTATCTTAATAAAATTAGGCTCATACAGCAAACTTTTAAGTAATAGACTGCTAATCTATAATACAAATAAATGAGCCTAGAATTTATAGCCCCTTGGTGGAGCAGACGACACATTCGGCTTTGACCCGAAAGAACCTAGGGCGGCACTAGGAGGGGCTACCACAAGAAACACATTCTGGTGTTTCACGTTCATGTTTTTATACCTCTTTTGATTGGTGAATGTACGCGCATTCACCAATTTTTTTTGGACAAAAATAACCTATTACAAAAGCTTAAATTTCAAAATCTTACGAAGGGAAAAACAAGAGGAAGGAGAATATGACATGATTAGTTCAATAAATAAAGTAAATACAGATGGTTCGGCTTATGGCATTAGACGTTTTCTTTTAGATACACCAGATGATCTTGCCAATTTAAAATCCGATTATACACCCGGTAGTATAGCATTTGTAATTTCTACTTCTGATAAATATATGTTAAATAATAGCCATCAGTGGGTTAAGATTTCCGATTCCAGCGGCGGTTCTGTTGATCCAACTAACACCTACATTTGGGATGGCGGTGTTATTCAATAATGGCTGAGATTTTAATTAAAACTGTTTTTCAGTTAAAAAGAGGTCTTGCGGAAGCTTGGACAAGAGTTAATCCACTTTTGCGGCCGGGCGAACCGGGCTTTGAATTAGATACCGGAAAACTTAAGATAGGTAATGGAATTGATACCTGGACTGAACTTCCTTATCTCGTAGGAGATGATGAAGGCGCGCTCCATTTTAAAGGTTCTGTAAATACAAAAGCAGACTTGCCAACAGAAAATAATGAAATCGGTGATATTTGGCAAGTTATTGATGAAAGTAAAATGTATGTCTGGAATGCAAGCAATAATTGGGAAATCTTTCATGCTATTGATTTATCAAATTATGTGCAGAAAGATGAACTTATTAATTATAAACTTGAAAATTTAGTTACAGACATAGAAACCACATCAGATGGTCATGAATTGCGGGTTGGTCTTCGAGACGAAAGTTCATGGGAAGCGTCTAAAGAATCTTTTCTCTTAACAGTATATTCTCATGATATTTCTGCAAAATCATATCGAGTAGGAATAAATGCTAATATAGATAGAACTGAAATCCCAACCGCAAATAATTTAGAAAGTGATTTTTCTATTGAATTACATGCATCAGATTTTGTTAATAATCAATGTAAAGTAATCTATGAATTTTTTAAAACAAGAGAAATAACAATGGATAGCTTTATTTTTGGCGATTATTTAAACATTGTACTCTGTACACATGATGAATGTTATAATATTGAACCATCTTATATGAAAAATTATTTAAAAAAAGACTCAATTAAGCTCATCGATTGCGGTGATGCCGATGATTGGGTTTAATATAAATAAAATGTTTTGGAGGAAATAAAAAATGGCTGAAACAACTTTAAAAACTAGAATTCAGTTAAGAAGCGATACCTTTGCAAATTGGGAAGCTGTTAAAACACAAGTACCTCTTAAAGGTGAATCTTGTTACGAAACTGATACTCATAAACTAAAAATTGGTGATGGTGTTACTACTTGGGAACACCTTCCTTATTGCAGTGGTACAGAAATTGAACATTATCCACTTACCGCAACGGCAGAACAAACAGATGATGAGGCTCTTGCTACAATCGTTGCTGATGAGCTTCATGATGGTGATACCGCAGTAATCAAGAGAGATATTGCCGGAGGTAAAGTTTCATATACTGCTTATGTATATGATAACGGTGCATGGAAGGCAATGGATGGAAACTATTCCGCAAACAATGTTTACTTTGATAAAGATCTTACCTATACCGCAAACATTGGTGTTAAGACTGTTCCTTCTAGTGGTTCCGGCACCATTGCAGCAGAAGGCAAGAATGTAACCGAAGTTCTCGCATCTATTCTCGCTCTTGAAAAGAATCCATCAACCTCTCAACCATCTCTTGCTCTTAATTCTAATAACATTGGCGCTAAAGAAGTAGGTACAAAAGTTAAGTTAAATTATTCTTTTGCTACTACTGCTGGTTCTTATACCTACGGCCCTGTAACTGGCGTAACTTGGTCTGGATATAGCGCAACATTCAATGGTCAGGAACTCACTACCGCATCTGGCACATTTAATGAAATTCAAGTAACTGATACTACAAACCTTTCTATTGCGGGTAAGGCTACTCACTCTGCTGGCGCAATTCCTAAGACCAATATTGGTAATGATTATCCAGCAGGCAAGATTACTGAAAAAGAGCTTACCGCAAACAAAGGCACTCTTACCGGCTATCGTAACTGGTTCTATGGTTATAAGAATGCAGCTGGGGTTCTTGATGTAGCAAATCTTACTTCAGCTAACATTCGTGCCCTTACTGCACAAAATGGCTCATTCCCCAGTACTATTTCTACTAACGGTATGCAGCAAATGTTCTTTGCTATTCCTAAGGGCAGAAAAAATAAAGTTACTGTTTCCAACGCAACAAACGGCGCTCCGCAAACTGTAACCAAGGTAACTGATATTATGGTAGAAGGCGCGAACGGCTACGACGCAATTGCTTATGATGTTTGGTATGTTAGCAATGCTGCGGCTGATTCTGGCGCAGGCTCCTATAAGATTGTTGTAGGTTAATTGAAGGAGGAAATAAATAATGATTACAAGATCTGATTTTTTTAAGGCTTTAGCTAAAGGCGCTTTGTGGGACGTTGGCGTAGCGATTAATAGAACAAACCCTCTTCCTCTTGATAAATTTAGTGTTTTTGGAAGCTTAGGTACTGCAACAGATACTACGACTGAAACTGCAATGGGTTATGCAAAGAATAGTGTTATTGCTTATCCCGGTCAAATTATTGCAGTTGTAGCTGGTACTAACGACGTTCCTACTGCTACCGTTTATGTAATTAAGAAAACTGGTACTAATCCTGAACTTGAAACCCTTGGTTCTTCAGGTGATATTAGTGCAATCAGCACTAGAGTTTCTACTCTTGAAACAAATGCAGTGACAAGTGCTGAAAGTGATGATGCTGGTATTAATGTTACTAAAGCTGGTAATAAACTAACTTTTTCTACTAATATTTCTCAGAGAGAAAAGAATATTATTCAGGTTAAAGACGATGGTCTTTATGTTCCAACTCCTGAAGCAGTAACTGTTCCAGAATATTCTATTGTTAAAGATGCGACTTCATCTGATTTTGCAGCTATTTACCATCTTACTAAAGATAACGTTAATACTGGTGTAGCAATTAATATTCCTAAGGATAAATTCCTTAAGAGTGTTACTCTTGAACATTATGAGGCTGGTAGTCTTCCAACTGGTGTAACCGCGCCCGGTACTTACCTTAAATTTGTTTTTGAAAATATTACCGATCCAGTTTATCTTAATGTTAATGAATTTTTAGACGGAGTTATTTATACTGGTGGTACAGATTCTAAAGGTACTGAACCAAATAAATATTCAACAATTCAAGTGAATATTGATCCACTTGCTCACGTAATTACCGCGTCTATTCTTGATGGTGGCGTTCATACTGATGAATTAGCTGATAGCGCAGTAATTGCCGATAAGATTGCGGCTAACGCTGTAACTGAAAAGAAGATTTTAAATGGTGCAGTAACTGCTGATAAGATTGCGGCAAGTGCCGTTACAGAAACTAAAATTGCTGATAATGCTGTTACTGAGAGTAAGATTAAAGATGGCGCAGTTACTCTTGACAAACTTTCTTCTGGCGTTCAAGCATCTCTTGGCAATGCAGATTCCGCAATTCGAAAGGTTAAGGTTAATGGTACTGAATTAACTCCTGATACTGACAAAGCTGTTAATGTTACTGTGGCTACTGGTACAGCTAATGGTCATATTGCAGTTAATGGTATTGATGTCAAGGTAGCTGGTCTTGGTACTGCTGCCTATGAAGCTAAAGGCGCATTTGATGCCGCAGGCGCAGCTGCCGCAGTTCTAGGTAATTCCGAAACTGATACTGCTGAATCAAATACTGTTCATGGCGTAAAGAAAAAGGCTGAAGCTAATGCTACTGCTATTACTGAACTTCAGAATGGTAAAGTTGATAAGATTACTAATGGTCCAGCACAAATGCAACTTATTTATGGTACAAAAAAAGCTACCGAAAAAGATAATTTTGTTGATAATTGGCTTACTGTTGGTACTGTAAAATTTCCCGGTATTACAACAGTACCTATGTATGATGATTATTCTTGTATTACAGTAGGCAATCCTAAAATAGATGACGACGCAGCTAACAAGAAGTATGTTGATGATGCTGTAAACACTGCTGTTTCTTCTGGTATCACTGTCGAAGGTGATGATACTACTGGTAAATATGTTACTGCGGTAACTAAGACCAATGGTGTAATTACAATCACCAAAGGCACTCCAGCTATAGCAATTAGTGAAGTTACCAATTTACAAGAAACTTTAGATGCAAAAGCTACTTCAGATGATCTTGATCAAGCTAAGACCGATCTAACTGGCGCAATTAATCAAGTTAAAGCTGATCTTACTACTGAAATCGGTAAGAAGCAGGATGCGCTTAGTTTTGAAGGAGAACCTAGTAAAACTAATAAAGTAGTAACCAAGTCCGCAATGGATTCCGCAATTTCTACTGCTACTGCTGGTCTTACTGGCGCAATGCATTTTGTCGGTAATTCTACTTCTAATCCTCTTGGTGAGACTGGTCCAACAATTACTGGTCATACTGGTGCATTTAAGAGCGGTGATGTTTGTACCTATAATAAAAAGGAATTTGTTTATGATGGCACATCTTGGAGAGAACTTGGTGATGAAGGTTCTTACATTGTTCAAGGTACTAAGTTTACTGATACTGATATTGCGACTAATGCTAATATTGCGCAAAGTAAAATTGCTGGCTTAACCAATGATATTGAAGCTGCTAAAAAATTAGCAGTTATTTATGATCAATTTTCTAGTGGTCCAATCTCTAGTTTCACTCCTGATGGTTTAAATACAACTTTACATTATGCTAAAGAATATACAAATACTGGCGAATGTGCTGGTGGTATTGTAGCAGTTTCACCAAATAAAGATAATGGTATTAAAATTGCTACCAGTGGTGAAATTACAGTAGCTAATATTACTACAGACATTATCAAAAACGGTACCAATACTCTTATCCTTAATGGCGGCGGAGCTGCCCTTTAATTAAATAAAAACTTGACTTTACTCTATAATTATTGTATTATAGAGTAAAGTCAAAAATAATTAAAGGAGGTAAGACATTGGCAAATAATGTAATTAATACAAGAATACAACAAAGATATGATAGTTTTGATAATTGGAAAAATCAAAACCCCATTTTGCTTGTTGGTGAAGTTGCAAATGTTAGATTTGCGGATGAAACAGTAAGAACAAAGACTGGTAATGGTACATCAGCTTTTAATTCATTACCTTGGGATGATAAAAATCTTTATCAAGGTAATAGTAGTACTGTAAATATTTTTGATGGTAATATTTCTTGGGGCGGTGAAAACAAAGAAAGATCTTTTAGTCCAATTGATGCCGCAATGGTATCAGAATTAGGTGCTAATAGATTTGCTTTTATGCCAGCTGAAGCTATTGAGGTAGAATACTCTAAAGATGGTGGCACTACATGGTTAGATTATGGAGCTACTAATGAACAAAAAATAAGTTGTTTTTCAAGTTTAGGAGCTACATTTATTTCAGGTAAGGCCAGTAATAGTAATCCAGCAACTGCTGATGATCAATTACGTATTACTCTTACTCAAAACAAAGCGAATTTATATACTCAATTTAATAAATTTGTATTTTTGATATCAACAAACGGTTCTTTAAGATGTAAAGTTACTATTCAAGGTTTATTAGGTAAAAATTTGACAGATGACACTGCTTATCAAACTATAGTTGAAAATATACCCATTAATGGTTGGAGTGGATATAATGTTATTAATGATTTACCTTCAAATGTAATATTTGGTCCTAATGGTAGTCATTATGGTAAATTAAGATTTATATTTACTAATGAAGGACACGATACTTTAAGTCCAAATAATGCAGGATTAATTATTCATAGTATTTATGGTTTTGGTGGCGTAGGTTGGATGACTCCCAGTAATTTAGCTAAATTTGGGCATCTTTATAATTGGAATGCTTGGAAAGATGCTATTTTTCCAAATAACGTTAAAACAGATGTTGCACCGACTTCAAGTAATGATTTAACAAATAAAAAATATGTAGATGAAAAAGTTGAAAATTTAACAGAAGCTACTTTAACCGAAGTTTCTTTAACTGCTTCTGATATGACTGGTAGTGGATGCACTATTAGCGATTATCGAAATAATATAAACGCAACTATTACTCAAGATGGAACTTTTACGATTCAACTTAATGCGCAACAAAATGGTACATTTTCATACAGTATAAATGATACAATGAACTTAACAAGATTAACTGTTTACACTGATGAAAATGATACTACGGGAACTTTATTATCCAAAGCTGAAGGAATATATCAAGGATATATATATAAAATAACAGGTTATGTAGTAAGAGCTATTATGGGTACTGTATTAACTTTCTCAATCAAAACTTTACAAGGAACTGCTGGTTTAATGAGTGGCAATGACAAATTAACTCTCTCTAACCTCCAAATACAAGTAGGCGATATCTCAACTGCTCTTGATTCAATTCTTACTATTCAAAACAATTTGTTAGGAGGTAATTCCTAATGACTGTTGCTGAAAAATTAACTAAAATTGCAGAAAATGAACCAAAAGTTTATGACGCAGGTAAACAAAAGTATTATGATGAATTTTGGAATGCTCTTCAATTCAATGGAAAACGTGAAATCTATAATTATATTTTTATGCACGGTGGTTGGACAACAGAAACTTTAAAACCTAAATATACTGTTACCGTTAAGCAAGCGGGATATATGTTTTTCAATAACACTGTACCAAATCTTGACTTATCAGATTCTATTTATGATTTTTCAAATTGTATATATTATAGTCAATGGCTTGATAACTCATCAATTGTAAAAGTACCTAAAATAGATGCTTCAAAAGTTTCTCAGGGTTGCTATTATATGTTTAATGGTGCAACAAAACTTGAAACAATTGTTGAATTAGTACTTCCGGCAACTGCTATGACCTATGGACAAGCTACTAAAAACACATTCCAAAACTGTACCTCTCTTAAAAATATTACTATTACAGGTACAATCGCAAATACAGGTTTTGATTTACACTGGAGCATAAATCTTACAATTGAATCATTAACATCAATTTTAACTGCTCTTTCAAAAGACTCAAGTATTGCGGCAGGTAAATCAATTACCCTTCCCTCAGCCGCACAAGCAAAAATAAATGCAGATACAACAGCAAAAGCGCAATATGATTCAGCCATTTCAGCTGGTTGGACAATCGCATTTTCTTAAAGGAGTGGTAATATGATATTAGAAGCAATTGAAGGATATATCTACGTTAATAAAGATAGAACACTTTGGGGCAAAGTAATCGCGCTTGGCACTGGCGATTCAGTATCAAATTATGAGCTTGTTCCAATTGAAGAATATAATGAATATTTAAAATCACAAGAGGAAGAAATTCCCTTATTATAGAGTAAAAAGAGAACCTTTAAAAGGTTCTCTTTTATTTTTTTATAATAATATTATATAATATATATGTAATAAAAAAGAGAAAGGAAATTTGATATGTATAATTTTCCTATTGAAAAATATAAATTTTTTAGAGATGGTGATACAATCATCGCAGTTACCACTTATGCGGGTAAGACAGTAAAAGCTCGTGCAAAGTGTGATCCTAGAGATGAATTTAATGAAGAAGAAGGTAAAAGAATTGCGGCGGAGCGCTGTGCGTTAAAGGTAGCTAAGAAACGCGTACAGCTAGCTATGAAGAAATATAAGCTCGCGGCAAGAGCTAGAAAAGAAGCAGAAGCGCATGAATGCAAGATGTACACATACTTTATGGATTCTCTTGCTGCTCTTGAAGCATTATCTCTTTGAAAATAAAAGAAAAATATTATATAATATATATGTAATAAAAATTTGTGGCGTTTTCGCCACAATGATGCTTGCGTAGCATAGTGGTAATGCAATTGCCTTGTAAGCAATGGATTGCGAGTTCGAGTCTCGCCGCAAGCTCCAAAAAAGGAGAGATGAATATGAGAGTTCAAATTAGATTAGATACCATGTCTGACGCGCAGAAATTTGTTGAGATTGCTTCTCATGTTCCAGAAAAAGTAACTGTAACAGATGGAAACGATTTGCGTGTAAGCGCAAAATCTCTTTTAGGTATGTTGCACGCAATGGAATTTGAAGAGCTTTGGTGTGAATGCGATAAAGATATTTATCAGAATATTGAAAGGTTCGTGGTGATTGGATAATGTGTCAATTTAAATCGGGTATTATTTTAAAAGATAGAGTTTTTATTCCAGATTATGATTCTCACGCAGATATGCTTGAAGAACTAAAAATTCAAGATAGCACATTCATTCCGAATTTTGTGAAAGTAGAATTTCTGCCGCCCGAAAACTCTAATCTTGCTCCATCTGATTATTCCAATTGGATTTATAAAATAGATCAGGATATTCTACCAGAATGGTACATTGACGAAATTGACAGAAAACGTTTTATTGAAGAATTTAAAATTTATGCAAAAGACAATATCGCAATTAATCAAGAAATTACGAAAAAAAGTAAAGATTATAAAGTTTATATCAATTGTACAGGTTCTCTTGAAAATAAAACAAGCATTGAATTTATTTACAATTGTAATTTTGTAGAAATTACAAAATGTTTTATTCATTGTTTAAAATTTACTTCTGTTTCACATTTTATGGGATCGGTTATGATAAATAACTCATGTAACTGTAACATTCAATTTCTTTATAATTCTCATATATTTAACAGTAGTAGCAATTCTTATATTAGGATTATGGATAGTTTTTTATATACAAGTGAAAATGATAAAATTGAAGTCTTTTCAGACAGTTGTTCAAATTATATGAGAAATAGTAATATGAACCATATAAATAATTCAATGGTCAGATATCAAACTATAGATAAAAATTTAGAGCCAAAAACAAGCTATTTAAATAGCGTTGTTATCAATCATAATACAAAAACAAACAATCATCAAATAGATTTTTCAATTGACAGAGAAGAAGAAACAGCTTCTTTAAAAGATAAATATAATGAACCAAAAAAATGGAGATCTACAACAAAAGAATAATTAAATAAAAATTTTCTTGAATAAGGAGATAACAGCATGAATAAATTACTTGAAAACTTAAAAGAAGAATCAACTCACGCAGTAACTGCTAATGGCGGAGCTACTTATAATACTACTAAAAATGCAATTGCAGATCTTTTTGCACTTGGTGGTGCTTACAGACAGAGAACAGATGAAGATTGTATTTTACTTTTTAAAAAGGCATTTGCGGAAGACCCTACCCTAGCTATGAGATGTTTATTTTATCTAAGAGATATTAGAGGTGGCCAAGGCGAGAGACGCTACTTTAAAGTAGTAATGCGCTGGCTCGCGCAGACCTATCCTGATTTTGTTGAACGCAATTTCAACTTTATTCCAATTATGGGCAGATGGGATGATTTTTATTGCTTCGTCAACACTCCGCTTGAAAAGAAAGCTTTTGCATTTATGTACAAGCAATTCGCACTTGATGTGCAAAGTAAGACACCTTCTCTTTTAGCTAAGTGGTTAAAGTCTTGCAATACTTCTAGTGCAGAATCGCGCAAGCTAGGTGAAAAGACAAGGGCAGCTTTCCGCATGACCGCAAAGCAATATCGTAAAACACTTTCTGTTTTGCGTGAACGCTTAAATATTGTAGAAAGACTTATGAGTGCAGGACATTGGGAACTTATTGAGTGGGATAAGATTCCTTCTCGTGCAGGATTCATTTATCGTAATGCATTTGCTAGACATGACCTTGAACAAAAGTATGAGGAATTTATTAAAAGTTCTGATACTAAAGTAAATGCAGATACTCTTTATCCGTGCGACGTAGTTCATCAAGCTTTAAATTGCTACGAAAAAATGGATAATTTAAATCGTATTACAATCAATAAGTATTGGGATAATCTTCACGACTATTTCCAGAATGCTACATTTGACGGTATCGCAGTTGTTGATACTTCGGGCTCAATGACTGATGGTTCGGGTATTCTTCCTATTGATGTGGCAATTTCACTTGGTATTTATTGTGCTGAAAAGTGCAATAAGAGTTCACCTTTTTATGGTCATTATATTTCCTTTTCTTCTATTGCTAAATTAGTACCTGTTGAAGGTGTTGATTTTGTTGATAAAGTTCAAAGAATTCAAAACAATTGTATTGTTGATAATACAAACATTCAAAGCGTGTTTGATCTTATTCTTAATACTGCTAAAAAGAATCATCTGGCTCAGAAGGATTTACCTAGTAATGTCGTCATTATTTCAGATCAAAATTTTGACGAAGCTACTTGTGAGCTCTGGTATGGTAGACATTATGATGTAAAATATAGTTCTGACATGGAAGTTATCACACAGCAATTTATACAAGCTGGATATAAGTGTCCTAATCTTGTATTCTGGAATGTAAATGCATTTAATGATACAATCCCCATGAAAATGGAAAATGGCATTACTTTTGTAAGTGGTAATTCGTCCATTGCATTTGAAATGCTTATGTCCGGTAAAACCGCATGGGATTTAATCATTGAAAAACTTAATTCCGATAGATATAAAGACATTTATTAATTCTTTTTAAAGAGAAACTCAAAAAGTTTCTCTTTTATTTTTTTGAAAAAATATGATATAATTATTATAGTAAAAATAAAGGAGAAATATTTTAATGAATCTTAATTCTGTGTTTGGAAAAATTGCGCCCGGTATGTGTCGTTTGTCTATGAATGGTGGTATTGCTATTAAAACATCAAATGGATATAAAGTATATAATCTTGAAAAGAATACAATGACAAATTGTGATAATTTTGTATTTGATATTGGACAAGATTTCTTCTTTTTAATTCCTACGAATAAAGTAGTTCCGGGTGATATTATTCTCGCGGGCGGCAAGCCAAAATGCGTTATCTCTGTGGATAAAACTACAATTAATGTAATTAACTATGAGGACTCTACTCTTGAAACTATTTTGCCCGAACGCCATATTATCATGGGTAATACTTATATGTATGGTAAAATTGTTTCGATGTTTGGTACAGATCTTAAGGGTAAAGGCATGAATTCAATGATGAAATATATGATGATGTCTGAAATGCTTAAAGGAAAAGATAGTAATTCAATGTTGCCAATGATGTTTATGATGAACGGCGATAATGATTTCTTTAATTTCTTTGATGAAAGTGAGGATAAATAATGGGTGGCGGTTCTTGGACAGCTAAAAACTATATAAGTTATTCTAACGCATTGGGGAGAACAACTGCATTAAATACAACTGGAACAACTATTCTTGATTCTTCTCTTAATGCATTTCAAATTTATAAATCTACAAGACTTGATTCAATGCTTAATCCTCTTAATGTAACAAGAGAGTGTCTTGATAGTGATGAACATCCTGAAACAATTCCAGTTATTCTTGCACTTGATGTTACAGGTAGTATGGGCGCGGCCGCAGCCGAAATTGCTAAAAAGCTTAATGAGATTATGACAGAGCTTTATAAGAGTGATAAAGTTAAAGATGTTGAATTTTGTATTATGGCAATTGGCGATTTTGCTTATGACCATGCTCCACTTCAAGTTTCGCAATTTGAATCAGACATTCGTATTGCAGAACAACTTGATAAAGTTTGGTTTGAGCACGGAGGCGGCGGCAATTATTCAGAATCTTATACAGCGGCTTGGTATTTCGGTTTAAATCATTGTAAGCTTGATTGCTGGAATAGAGGAAAGAAAGGTATTATTATTACACTTGGTGATGAAGAATTAAATCCCTACTTGCCAAAATATAAAGTTAAAGAGTTTATTGGAGATAACGTACAAAGTGATATTAAAACAAAAGAACTTTATGAACAAGCAAAAGAAAAATTTGATATTTATCATCTTGCAGTAGATGATAATGAAACTAGTTGGCAGTCATATCAAACAGAAGCAATTCCAACTTTTAAAAATTATCTTGATGATGAACATTTTAAGATAGTTACTTTAGACAATTTAAGTAAAACTATTTCAGACATTATTATTAATAGTCAAACAACAGAATTTTTAGTTAGTTCAACAGGAGTTTCTTCTATTATTGAAAATGTAGATGGAATTAGCTGGTAATGAGAAAGGAAGGGTAACATGAAGGAAGTTAAGATAGTAATTGGTGCTAATTACGGGGACGAGGCAAAAGGATTGGCTTCAAACTATTTTGGCAAAATGCCTTACTATGATCAAAAGGTACTTAATGTTCTTTTTAACGGCGGACCGCAAAGAGGGCACACTGTTGATGATACTATTTTTGGTCGTCATGTATTTCATCATTTTGGTTGTGCTTCATCCGATTGCTATTTTGATGAAAACATTATGCTTTACCCTCCTACTTTTGTAATTGAATGGCGGCAATTAAAAGCCCAATATCCTGCTTCTTTTATGCCTAGACCAATTATTGATTATGATTGCCGAGTTATTACTCCATTTGATGCAATACTTAATCAAGTAATTGAAGCATCAAGAGGAGATAGAAAACATGGTACTTGCGGTTTTGGCATTTGGGAAACACAATGTAGATATGAGAAATCTCTGCAACGTCTTACTGCCCTACAGCTTTATGAGTTAAGTGATAGACAATTTATAGATTATCTTGATGAAATTGCGTATCATTATTTTCCGCGAAGGCTCAGGGATTATGGTATTACAGAAGTACCGCCAGAGGTTAATGAGCTTATTAATTCTCAAGGATTACGAGAACATTTCTTAAAAGACTTTCTTTTCATGTGTCAGCACTCTGAATGGGGAGATATTTACAGTATTGCAAAAAACTATGACAGAATAGTTTTTGAAGGTGCGCAAGGATTAGCTCTTGATGAAAATAATAGAATAAATTATCCGCACGTAACCGCAAGTAGTACAACATCTGAAATTCCTTTAAAAAGAGTTAAATCAGTTTTTAATAATGAAGCTGATGTAGAAGTTTGCTATGTAACTAGAACTTATTTTACTAGGCATGGAGCCGGTCCTCTCCGCACAGAATGCAATAAAGCAGAAATTAATTCAGATATCTTAGACCTTACAAATGCATCTAATGAATTCCAAGGTACAATTCGTTATGGTAAATTTGACAAGGAAGAATTTTTTAATAGAATTAATGCGGAAAAATATAAAGCTAAAAATGCGAATAAAAAAACTAAGTTTTCTTTATTTATTAGTCATTTAAATTATACGAA
>ERZ1023658.357-NODE-357-length-13554-cov-8.443514_pt1 | contig 13554 bp, 6 predicted proteins | sample MGYA00380339_ERZ1023658 | MGnify/ENA primary metagenome ERZ1023658 (study PRJEB33179, sample SAMN07448981) | human gut metagenome | biome: Human-gut; feature: Human associated habitat; material: Faeces | host: Homo sapiens | place: India: Bhopal | collected... | reverse complement strand
ATACTAAATAAGGGCAAAAAAGCATGATACTTTTTTGCCCTTTCTACATATAAATCTAAACTATGCTTATTTATTATTGCTTTTTCTGCTTTTTTCTAAGGTTTCGGATAGATTTTCTGGTAATCTTCCATCCCTTCGGCTGCTCCCTGCATCACACCTTTAAATATATAGGAGTCGGAAACTACCTGCTTCTTTCTGTCGAAAATGGTCATGTGAGGAAGAGGCTGCACATTGATATCCCAGACGTATGGGATAAGACCTGCCTTCATCATTTCGGCAGTCACAGCACCATACCATGCCATCATACTCTCATTATGCTTCTCCTGATTACCACCGAAGAGAGAGGCATCCTTACGGTTGGCACCATATTCTCCGATGACTACCGGATAGCCCTTGTCCACAAACTTCTGTTTCATCTTCATCACCTGATTGGTGATATGCTGGTAGGCATCCACGTTCTTATTATTATACCAGATGGTGTTTACGGTTCGTCCCTGGTCATCGGCAGGCGCATGTTCTTTCCAATAAAGAGCCACCTTGCCCCAATCAGCATCCTTTTCCATCAGGGTAAATATATAAGGATCGTAGAAATGAACCTCTGCCATCAGACGGTTCTTCGCCTTATCCTTCAGACGGGTGATGTCGTAAGAATCCTTGGCTGCCAAATCAATCTCGGTCTTTGGAGTCTGTACGATGAGCACACGGCTGGCATTATTACCACCGGTAGCACGGACGGCATCGATAAACACCTGTTCGTATGCCAGGAGCCGGTCGGCAAACTCCTTACTATCAGGAGCCAGCATATCGCCTTGAACCTGCGGACTGGCGCCTCCCACTCCCGGTTCGTTGAGGGCAGCAAAGAGAACCCGCTGGTCATACGTCTTGAATTCCTTTGCTATATTCGTCCACAGCTTGCGGAACATCTCCTTATGCTCTGCCACATTCACCCCACTGGTAAAAGCATCATGCTCCATCCATCCGCCATCCCAGTGTTCGTTGATGATGACACAGAGACCGGCATTGAGACCATAGTTTACGATTTCCTTGATTCGTTTCATCCAGACAGGATCTATGGTCATATTCTCCTTATCCGTAAGATGTCCAGCCACCCAGGATGTAGGGATGCGAAGGCTGTTGAATCCCTGCTGTTTCAAACTCCGGATATAACTCTCAGTAGTCTTATCATTCTGCCATGAAGTTTCCGACTTCAGTCCTGCCTGATTGGTAAAGACATCGTTCCAGTCGCATGCCTCCATCGTATTACCCAGGTTGACTCCTGGAGCCATATAGTGAGCCAGTTCGGTAGCCGTGAGTTTCATTTTCGAGATACGACCATCCACTGGTTTAACCTGTGCGCCAGCCCAAGCGAAATGAGCGGCAGCCAATATAATCATAACTATTTTCTTCATATATCAATCTAACGTATTATCGGGTTTTGAAGTTATCATGTTGCAAAGATAGCGAAAAAACCGTAGCGTGAATGTATACTTTTGATAAAAGGATAGGTATATTATGTTAGGATATACGATATTTGCACAAAAAAAGGACGCACATCAGAGAAAGATTCTCCGATATGCGTCCACACACTTTATATTAAACCTAAAGACTTAATATCTCGTTTTTTTATTTAGCAGGCCACTTTGCTGCTGCAACTCCGGCTGTAATACTCTCAAGCATATTAGCATTGCTAACACTTGCACCAGCACGGTTGAAGATAGTCATGCTAGGAAGACCGCCATTGGTATCCCATGCCATTGGCACACAACCATTATTGATAGCACTAGTTACGACAGCCTTGTAATAGTCCTTAACTGATGCATCATGAACAGCATCCTTACCGATGGCCAAACGCTGGTTGGCACCAAACTCACCAATCAATACAGGATAGCCCTTGTCGAAGAAGTTGGTCTTCATCTTCTTCATCTGAGCCTCAACATAATCCTCGTTATATTTAGCATCAGCTGTACGATCAGCCTCAGAACCATTGGTGTTGTTCTTGCCCCAATAGAGGCAATACTTACCCCAACTTTGGTCTTCGCTCATATCGGTAAAATTATATGGATCATAGAAGTGAACCTCAACCATCAGTCGGTCGGTAGCAGAATCCTTAATCTTAGACATGTAGTTGTTGGCTACGAATTTATCGATATTGGTATTAGGACCCTGAACTATCAGAACTCGCTTGGCATTGTTGCCACCTGTAGCACGCACTGCCTCAATGAAAGTCTGCTCATACTCTGCAATACGGCTACTCATTTCAGCCACACCAATGATATCACCTTCACCTGCTCCTACACCTGGCTCATTCATGCCGGCAAAGAGAAGATGCTCATCATATGTCTTGAAATTATCGGCAATCTGAGTCCATATTTTAGTGAGTTGAGCCTTGGTAGTCTTGATGTCTGCATTGGCTGTCAAACCATTGTGCTCTATCCATCCACCATCCCAATGCTGGTTGATGATAACATAGAGACCATCCTTGATACAGTAATCAACCACCTCTTTTACTCGCTTCATCCAAGCAGGGTCGATAGTGCATTTTTCAGCATCAGTAATATGTCCCATCACCCAAGAACAAGGAATACGGACACTCTTGAAACCGGCAGCCTTCACTGCATCAATCAAAGCCTGAGTGGTCTTGGCTTTCTGCCAGACTGTCTCTGTTTCGATACCAGCATTCTTCCAGAGATTCTTGCTGTCGCCACCTTCCAGGGTGTTACCGAGGTTCCAACCTGGATACATCAACTGAGCCACCTCCATGGCAGTCTTGTTCATATCAGCAGGTGGTACATCAGGAGTAACAACAGCCCCCTTCTTGGCACGGGTAATCGTAACATCCTTACGGCTATAGCCCTGGATGATGCGAATGGTAGCAGTAGTTACTTCATCTTCCTGAGAAGCGGCTACGGTTACATCGAAATTGTATGTGCCGGCAGCCTGATCCTTATAAGCAACAGAGCACCAGTCGGCACCTTCTATCACGGAAGCTGTAGGCTGAGCATCTGCCTGAACATTGATGGTCTGCACTCCGCCAGTACCGTCAAATGAAAGCTCTGGGTTGAGAACCTTGAAGCTAGGCTCATCATAATCATCGTCTTCGTAAGAGCAAGCCGAGAAAGCCAATCCGCAGACTATGCCCAAGAGCAACAAATATAGATATTTGAATTTCTTCATATTCTTTCTGTTTTGTTGAGAACCCGATAAGTTCTGAGAACTATCGGATTCTCCTTATTAATATTTATCAAATATTACCACTCAGGAACAGCGAAGAGGCTATGGATAGTGAACTTAGTCTCCATAGACTTGCTGAATGCCAATCCCTTCATGACCTCACCTTCCGGTGTTCCGAAAGCACATCCGGCGTTCTTGGTAGCACCATAGTAGTTCCACAACTCCAGACGATACTTAGGATTCTCGTTGGCATCAATCACCTTAGACTGGTCGTAAGAAACAGCCTTGCCATCGAGCAACAACGCATCAAGAGTAGCGTGTGTGCCAGGGAAGAAACCATAGAGGTCTGCAATCTCGATGAAGGTCATGATAGAACCAGCAGTATGATCCACACCCTCAGGTGCGACATACTTCAAGTCAAACTGGTTGTTCTTGATAGAGTACTTACCACCTTCGTTCACTACTTCCATGGTAGCACCTTCGTTATACCCCCAAGTACCACCCCATGATGGATTAGCAGTAACCAGGTTTGGAGTGTAGACACCAGTACCATCACTTGTGTTGGAAACAACGGTAAAGGTTACCTCGAAAGTATGGTTGAATGCAAGCGCAGTCTCATTCTTTGTCTCGCCTCCATCCTTATGGAATGGAGTATCCTTCAAACCGTCCCAGCTGTCATTATGACCACATCCCCAGATGTTAGCCATTTCTACACGGTAGTTGCCCTTGCCTTCCAGGTCGCCATAGAAGAACTTGTTGGCATCAAACTTCACGTCGTTACCATCAGCCTTGATTGCATCAATACGAACCAGTGCCTTAGGATAAGCAGCAGAGTATCCCTCCAATTCGAGGAGATAAACCTTACCGTTGGTACGAGGATACTGGGTATTGAAGGTTACGGTGTAAGTCTTCAAGCCTGCAGCGCCACCCAATACATTAACGGTAGCAGAATTCCAGGCATCAGGAGTATTCTCATCATCACCACCGTAGCAGGTAAGCTTAGCAGTAAAGCCATTCTTCAACTCGCCTGGTACATAGTTGATACTCATATACTGATTATCGCTTGCACGAGTAACAGCCAACTGCATGGTTTCATCAGTCAAAGACAAGATACGAAGCTCAGCATTCTCTGCCTCCTTCACATTACCGATATAGTTTGCAGGCATCAAAGGAGGGATGCTCAACTTCACGGTTTTGTTCTTCTCATCAATGGTATAGGTTCCCTCGGTATCCTGGAATGTTCCCTCAGTACCATCGGCACCAGCCACATACTGATGAACCTTAACGGTACCATCCTCATTGAAGGTCATAGTACCCTGGCAGTTCTTGGCATCACCACCTACTGTCCAAGAGTTGCCTGCGAAATCAGCAGCCCAGCACCCAACATCACCTACAATAGGCTGATTATTAGTAATGGTAGCCCAACTGTCGTCCTTACCAAGGAAGTAAACAGGACCATCAAACTTATAGTGAGAACCATCCAGACGGAGGTCGATTTCCCAAGTCTGACCAATCAGCTTAGCCTTGTCAAACTTCACATTCTTTGCTACAGAAACCGGACGGATAGCCAATGCCTGATAAACAGGAGTGGTAGTACGGCGTGCTGCATTCTGGTCGAAGTTGTATGCCATGGCAAATCTGTTGTCTGTGGCATTGATTGAACCAGAGAGATAGTAACCGTTCAAACCCTCGCCGGAAACATTACCCTGAGTACGGGTACCGGCTGCAGGCAAGAAGATAGAGTTACCATTAGGACCGGTAAACTTGTAACCAGCTACATGATTCTTGGTATCCTCTACCCATTCTTTCTTACACTCTGTGAAAAGTTCCTCAAACTCATCGATGGTAGGCATGGTAACCCATGAACCATATACCTTGTTGGCAACATCGCGGTCGGTCTTATAAATATCTGCAGAAGCATAATCTTCCAGATTGATAGATGTCTGGAAACCGGTCATATCACCAAATCCGAAGAGACCACCCAGCTGCTTCTCATCAGTAGCACCTACATTATACTTGGCCCACTTGGTAGAAAGGCCCAGGTCAACGAGGTCAGTATCAGGATTGAAATCAGCTGGAGCAGTTGTGAAGGTACGGTCTTCACCATATACAGTACCATTTCCGAGGTCGAGATAGGCAGTATAGTGGTAAGTTGTATTAGGCAACAGACCCTCTGCCTTGATTTCGTAATTGTCGTTGATGCCGACAGCCACGATGCGAACACCGGCACGCACCTTCTCAGAACCCTCGGCACCAGAGATTACGATACCGCTGGTAGCCTCCTGAGGAGCCTTTTCTAACTTACCGGTCAGGATAACAGAGTTGGCTGTCAAATCCTTCGGTTCGCCGGTAATAGCCTTGGCATCGGTCATGATGGCACTCTGCACAGAACCCTTGTAGGTTACCCTACCCTGCAAGGTAACATAAGCCTGATAGTAAACCACATCACCTGGCATACCGGAAACCGTAGCTTGGAACTCATTGCTTCCTGAAGCAGCTACCTTCTCACTCAAGTTATCTTCGCTCTTACCATAGTAGAAGCCTAATGCATAGGCACTGGCATTCTGCTCTTCGAGTCCCTTTACCGTGCCATGGAATGTAGCGGATGTCACGGTCACATCAGCAGAACCTGTGGTCACCGACTCATCGGTGAGCAGCGGAGTATTGCTGATAGAATAATCATCATCGCTACAACCTGTCATGAAGATACCCATGACGAAGGCTATAATTCCGTATAATATTTTATTCTTCATAAGTTTGCGCTATTAAAGTTATTGAATTGTGCAGGAAACAATCTCAATGTCGATGTTGTCTGTTGAGCCACCATAGTCGCCAAAACCATCCAACTGAACTGACAGGTCGAGACAGGTTGCGGTGAATGTCTGTGTAGAGCCGGTTGTATTGGTAAGTGAAACCGTAGTCTCACCGCCATTGGTATCTACTGCAACTGCATCAGGAAGATCGAATGCACCAGGTTCCCATGTCATCTTGATATTGTTATCAATCAAAGCACACTTAGGAGTCTTGCTCCATGTCACGCCACCCTTAATCTTGAAGGTAACGCTGATGGTCTGGTTCTTCTTCAGCTTTACAGACTTCACATCCTTGAAAAGTCCCTTGCCTGTTTCACCATAATGATGGAAGCCGATGCGGAGGCAACCATTCTCAACCCACATGATACCCTCGTTGTGGATGATGGAATTATCGATAGCTACCTTGGTAGGACCAACAGGACCGGTAGCAATCTTCTTGTAAGCCAACTTAGCTACGAGATAAGAGTTGACCAAGCCATTCTCATCCGTTGTCTCAGGAATACCGATAGTGAGATACTGATCATCGGTAGAGTTGCCAAGGATGTAGAACTTCTTGCCCTTCAATTCGATGGTGCGCTTATCGCCTGCCACAGCAAATACAGAGATTTCCTTATCGAAGGTCATGGTATTCTCGGTGATTTTCACCTTACCATCTACCTCACCACATTCATAATTGTAAGAGCCATCAGAAGCCTTACTGATAGTCAACTCGAAGTTATCGATTGCCTTGTCGCCAAGAGCAGGAGCCCATGTAGTATTGTACTTACCTCTGATTACGCTCTCCCACGCCTTCACATTAGGAGAACCATTCCACCACAAGAAATCATAAGGAGTCTCAGAATCCAAATTGAAAGTCATCTTGCTACCAACATACTTGTCACCATTGATATCGGCAGTGAACAAGTCGGTATGGATATTCTCGAAAGTAGGAAGAATTGGCTTCACTGTCTCAATCAGATCCTGGTCTGCCTTAGGAATGCAAGCACCCTTGGTAGCAATCACATCTTCTGAAACGAAGTTCCATACAAGATACCAGTTGCCCTCTGAATTGGTACGTTTTGTCACCAACTGAAGGAGGTATGGAGTCAACTCAACAATCTGAATGTCCTGAGTATAGTTGGAGCAAACTGCATCAAAACCTATATTATGCATCGCATAGCAGTCGTTAAAAGTGATGGTAGGCTTGGTCTTGTCGCCCAATCCCAGATTGAACTTGCCCACCATGTTGCTACCTGTGCTGGCACCCTTCTCACCCGACTCACCACGATACATGGTAGCCACACAACCATTCTTAGCATCCATGCTGAATGTCATGTAAGAATCCATGTAAGGATCAGTTTCTGAAATCAGCCAGCTCTGGAAGCCAGGATCCCAGTTTGGTTTCCAATTATCAGAACCGAAGAGGATATCCTTATAAACGGCATTTGCCTCTTCATCAGCAGTATATCCCTTACCGTCGTAGTCAGGATCGTAAGGAGAGCAATACATCACAGGACTCGTACAACGGCCTATATTGTAATTACCATCGCAAGGATACCATTTTTTGCTGACACCGGCAGCGAGCGTTTCGGCAGATGGGAAAGCCTCGCCCGTCTTGTAATTCTTATCTGCCAGGAGGAACCACTTGTCATCGTTCAAGAGAGAGAAGTCGTTCTTTGAAAGACTCAACTTATAAGGCTCGCCATAAACGATACCACCAGGAGTTTCCACACCAAAGGTTACCTCATAATCGCCGGCAAAAGGCAATTCTACATCCAAAGCCTGCTGGGACTTACGGCCCACAGGAGTTATCCAAAGCGGAGTGGCATCAGGAATCTTAGATTCCAGCTTCACGATGTTACCATCTATGGTAACCGTATAAGCCTTACCCTCCACCAAATCTTCTGGAGAGTATGTATTCTTGCCAAATCCGAAATCTTCTGGTGAGCAAGATGCCAACAAGAAGACTGCCATGGCAACAAGAAGCGTATATATAAGATTATGTATTTTCATATCTTCTTATTATTAAATGTTTATTATATTACCTACCCAACTTTACCATCCGGCATTCTGAGTCAGAACGTTACCGGAAAGCGTAATCTGAGTATTAGGAATCTGCATCAGACCCTTCTTGCTGGTAAAGTTGTCAACAGCAAACTTGGTAACAGCCTCCACTCCACCATTCTTTACCTTGGCACCATTCTGAGCCTTGGCAATCTCCTGTGCAGCATAAGAACCATCTTTGCCGTAACGCATCAAATCCCAGAAGTGAACACCTTCGAAAGCCAACTCGATGGCGCGCTCCTTGCGAATATTCTCAATACTGTAGTCTTCTGGTTCAAGACCCACACGGGCACGTACCTTGTTCAGACCATCGGCAGTGCCATTCAGCTCAGAGTGCATCAAGAGCACATCAGCATAACGCATGATGGTATAATCCTGATAGTAAGTGATGTTCTGATGCTGCTCACCCAACTGGAAGCCCACTTCCTGTCGAGTACCATCGGCAAAACACATTGGGGCATACTTGCGGGTATAATAACCCGTATACTCATAAGAGTCAGACTCATCTGCTGTAAAACCGGCATCCTTGCAGCTCCAGACACAGGCATTGAAACGAGGATCGTTTCTAAACTGCTCTACGAAATAAGGAGTAACCGGGCAAGCTCCCCAACCACTGGCGATGCATATATCAGTAGCACAACGGTTGCGAGGACCCAAATATACCGAGAAGGTATTACCATCACCATTGCCATTGTAATCGTGGGTAGAGTTCAACTTCAGGTTCAAGACAATCTCCTTAGAGAGACTACCCTGTCCTGCCTTCCAGGTTTTTCCGTCATACCACTTGCCGGCATAGGTTGTTTCCCAGGCATAGTTACCCGTTGAAGAAGCATCCTTGGTACAGGAAGGCATCCAGAAATCGGCATAGTTCTTCTCCAACTCATAGCCACCGTTTTCTACCACATCATTGATGGCAGCAGTAGCCTCTGCCTTGGAACATGCAGGATGCTCCTCGCCGTAATAACCCGTATAATAAAGGTATGCGCGAGCCAGCAAAGCCTCAGCAGCATACTTGGTGATGCGGCCATCATTGGAATCACGGTCCTTCAAAGGATAAGCATCGGCAGGAATATTGGCTGCGGCATACTTCAAGTCATCGAAGATAGCCTGATATACTTCCTTCACCGGAGTACGCGGTATGTTTGCCTCAGAAGGTTCGAGCAACAAAGGCACATCACCAAACAAACGGGCCAAATCGAAATAGAGGATGCCACGAAGGGCACGAGCCTCGCCCATGATACGGCCTTCTGCCTTGGTATCACCATTCCACTTGATGGTAGCATCAGCCTGAATCAGCTGATTGCAACGGTAGATGGCCTGATAATAATTCTTCCAATCTGTATTGAAGAGATCTGTATATGATGGAGCAACTGTCAAATCAAACTGGTCGATGGCATTATTGTTCTTGGCATCAGAAAGACCCAAGCCTGCGAAAGCCTGCTCGGAGGCAAACTCAGCAGTCAGGTACATACCGACACCTTCATCGCTCAATGTACGCTGCCATCCATCGTAGCAGCCCACAAGGTCCATGTCTGCTGCAGCCGGTGTGCTGTAAGCAGTCTCGGAATTCATCTTTGTCTTAGATGAAGTGTCTAGGAAGTCTTCGCATGACGTCAAAGCCATGGAAGAGAGAATCAGGGCACTCATCAATATATGTTTCTTATTCATATTACTTTCTGTTTAAGAGTTAGAATGCAAGATTTAAACCAACGATGAAAGTACGAGGATGTGGATAGTAGCCCATATCAACTCCTGATACCCAGGAATCGCTGCTGTTACCATCTGTACCATTGAATGAACCGATTTCCGGATCCATACCATCATACTTGGTCAAAGTAAAGAGATTCTGCACCTGGAAATAGAGGCGCATCTTAGAGAGTCCCTTCCAAGAGATGAGCTTCTTGAAATCGTAGCCCATGGTAAGGTTCTGCAAGCGGATATAGTCACCATCCTGCAAATAGAGGTCTGAGAACAACCAGTTACCAACATCTCCGTAGGTAACACGAGGAATCTCATTGCTTGTACCCTCACCTGTCCAGCGCTTCAAGATTCTGCGGCTGTAGTTAGCCTGAGATGAGCTAGGATCACGGTAAGACTGTGCAATCTGGAAACCGGCTGCACCTGTGAAGTTAGCACTCAGGTCAAAGCCCTTCCATGCCAGGCTGAAATTGAAACCGAAAGTATACTTAGGAAGACCATTTCCCAAGTCAACCTTATCGCTGGCATTGATAACACCATCATGATTCACATCAACATACTTTACATCACCAGGCTTCACATCTGCCTGATAAATACCGTTACCGGCAGCTATCCAATCATTGATTTCCTTCTGGTTCTGGAAGAGTCCCGCAGTCTTGTAACCCCAGAAGTAACCGATTGCATGACCATTCTCCGCACGATAGAATTCCTCAGCATTCTGATAAATCTGGTTGGTAGCACCATGGATGATACCATCCAATGTAGGAATATTACCTACTTCATTGTGGTTATAAGCGAAGTTGGCACCTACACTATAAACAAAGTCCTTGCCAATCTGGTCATTCCATGAAAGTCCAACCTCGATACCCTTGTTCTTCACATCACCACCATTGATGACAGGACCACCGGTACCAGCTGTAGCCAGGATAGGAGCCTGAACCAACCAGTCCTTGGTGCTCTTGATATAACCATCGAGAGTCAAGGAAAGACGCTGACGGAGGAAACGGGCATCCAAACCAACGTTATACTGCTCTGAAGTCTCCCACTTCACCTTCTCATTAGCCAGACGCTCTGTATAAGCACCCATCACCCAAGCATCGGTACCACCTGTAGCACCGAAGTTGTAGTTGGTATTTGATGTGGTAACAGGAGCCAGATACTGATAGCAGTTGATATTAGCATTACCAACCTGACCCCAAGAGAGACGGAGTTTCAAGAAATCCAACCAGGAAGCAGAAGACTTCATGAAATCTTCCTCAGTCAAAGTCCAACCGGCAGAAACTGATGGGAAATAACCCCAACGATGTCCCTTGGCAAACTTAGAAGAACCATCGGCACGCATGGTAGCATTCACCATATAGCGATCCTTCCAAGACCAACCCAAACGGGCGAAGAAAGACTGACCACGGGTAGCATCGTAAGGACCACCACTTACCTTACGGTCAGCATGTCCCTTCTCTGTATTCTCTACATAGGCATGCTCCCAGTCATCAAAGCCAGCAGTCAAGTTAACACCATAACTGCCTGTTGACTCACCATCATACTTAGTAGTCTCACTACCCAACAAAGCACTGATATGGTGCTCCTTGATATCGAAATCGTAAGTCAGGGTATTGGTCCAGACAAGAGAAGTACCATTGCCATTGCTCTGGTTCACCTTGGTGATACCATTACCGCTCTGAGGAGTAAACTTGTAAATAGGAGTAAATGAACGATAGTTAGAACCACCATAGTTCAAGCCGAATACTGTCTTGAACTTCAAGTTCTTGACAGGTTCAATCTGCACATATACATTCGCATCAACCGAAGTACTCTTGCTCTGGTTGTAGCGATTCATCATCATGGTACCATAAGGGTTACCATCATTCTTGTTCCAGTCTGAATCAACGGTAGAATAATAGTTACCATCTGCGTCATAAACAGGAACCAGTGGAGAAGTAGAGAACGCACTGCGGAGGTTGTTGTTATAGATATTGCCGGTACCCATGCCACGGCTATCCTTATAAACAAAACCTACGTGCTCACCAATAGTTACCAATCCATTCCACATCTTATGTTCAGAATTGACACGAAGGTTATACCTTTTATAATAAGAAACGTCAGAACCGCCAATAAGACCGTCCTGTCCGGTATAACCACCAGAAATAGAATAAGTAGAAGTCTTACTACCACCGGTAAAAGCCAGACTATGGCTAGTGGTCAAGGCACCATTGTCTACAGCCTGGTCAATCCAGTCTGTATTATAAACATTACCATTTGCATCACGGATAGCACTGAGAGAAGTCCAGTCGATAGGCGACATATATGAATTCAGCAAAGCCTCATCCATAATCTGCATATACTGGCTGGAATTGAGCATTTCAAACTTGCGCCCCAGAGTCTGCCAGCCTACATATCCATCGTATGTAATCTTGGAAGAACCTTCCTTACCGCTCTTGGTTGTAACGAGGACAACACCATTGGCAGCCTGTGCACCATAGATAGCAGCAGAAGCAGCATCCTTTAATACGTCGATACTCTCGATGTCGGCTGGGTTCAAGGTTGTGATATCACCACCCACACCATCAATCAAGTAAAGAGGCTGAGAGTTTCCTACGGTACCCAAACCACGAATGGTAACACTCATGGCTGCACCTGGCTGACCAGAAGTAGAAACGATGTTAACACCAGGTGTCTGTCCCTGCATGGCAGAAAGAGGGTTGGTGGTGTTAAGCTTGGCGATGTCGTCACCCTTCAACTGAACGGTAGCACCCGTCACCAGCTTTTTCTTCTGAACACCGTAACCTACTACGACAACTTCATCAAGAGATTGCTTGTCTTCATTTAAGGTTACGTTGATTGTCGAACCTGTAACTTTAATCTTTTGGGTGATAAAGCCCAGATACGAAACTTCGAGTGTTTGTCCATTCTTTGCTTCAATGGTAAAGTTACCATCCAGGTCAGTAACGGCACCCGTCTTTGTACCCTGCACCATGACACTTGCACCAATCAATGGTTCATTGTCACTGCCAGAGATGACAGTACCCTTAACCGTCTGAGCATTGAGGACACCCGCTCCGATTCCTAACATTGCCTGGAACACCAACATGATGGCTACCAGAGCAACTTTGCAGAGCATGTGGCTCTGCGAGAATTTCTGAGATGTTTTTCTCATAATTACTTTAGGTTTAAATTAATAATTGTTGCTTCTAGGTTTAATATAGGCCTATGTAACATAGGTCGAATATTGCCTTTATATAAATAAGGTATAAGCCTCAGTTATGAGGATTGCCTCGATTTATCGTTGTTTGCATTTACTTTTTCGGGGACAAAGATAGATAAAAAACAGACACAATAGGGTATGTTTTGGTTAATCAATTACGTTTAAAATGTTGCGCAACCTACATTTTTTAACGAAAAAGCACCAAAATGTAGCATAAAATACATTTTGGTGCAAAAATTGCTTAATTAATATGATATTTTATCAATCCCGGCATCGGAGCTTTCAAAATCTGGGAAATCTTGAGATGAAACTCATCCTCCATCACATTTCTCAAAGGTGATTCAAAGTAATAGGCAATGCTTCCAACAAAACCAAGCATCGGGATTTCTTCTTCCAAGGATGAATGCCAGGCCTTCATGCCAGGCTCCAACTGACTTATATCTTCGGTGCTCGCCTTGACATATTTAATATAAGGTGTGAGATTCTTTGCATAGAACTGATTGAAGCTCTCCAATATCATACGATAGAGAGCCATCGCTTCATTCAGTTCGTCAGTCCCGTTCTCATGTTTTTCACCTTCTGCTATCTGTTCTGAGATAAAAGGACAGATGGAAGCCAGAAAGCGAT
>ERZ1023658.356-NODE-356-length-13598-cov-14.489921_pt1 | contig 13598 bp, 8 predicted proteins | sample MGYA00380339_ERZ1023658 | MGnify/ENA primary metagenome ERZ1023658 (study PRJEB33179, sample SAMN07448981) | human gut metagenome | biome: Human-gut; feature: Human associated habitat; material: Faeces | host: Homo sapiens | place: India: Bhopal | collected... | reverse complement strand
AAATGTAAAATATTATTGCCAAAATTTAACACTTGGGAACAGGTGCATTTAGAGCGGGAAAACCGCTTGAAGCTGCCTTGACAGCGTGTTTTCGGCCAAAAAGTTTTGCCGTTACGGTGCAATCGCGTCGCGATTACACCGTAACGGCGATGCGATTACACCGTAACGGCGATGCGATTACACCGTAACGGCAACGCCTTTACGCAGTAACGGCGACGTCTGAAAACCGCTAAAATCATAATGTGTTGATGATTAGGGATTTATAAAAATAGCCCAAGAATTGCGTTTTTTCGACCAAGCGACTGCTTGATTGAAAAAAATCGATTCTCAGACGACCATTTGTAAAATATTATTATCCGATTAAATTGGTATGCATCGTGTGCTTTGCAGTGGCGGCCCCTGTGGCCGTCCGCACCCCGAATGGCCCAATGTCTCGTATTTGCCAATGCGCCGCACCCCGAATGGTCCAATGCCTCCTGTATTGAAAAGTCGGGAGTTGTTTTCGGGGAGAAGCGAAAAACGGTGGTATCTCAGACAAAAGAGCTAACTTTGCATGTGTAAGACAAGAGCTCTGTCAAAACGATTGATTATTAACTGTTTAAAATCTGATGGATTATGGCTGACACTTCTTCTGTTCATGGGTGTCGGCCCTGTCTGTCTCGCTCAATAATTGTTGTAACACGGCAAATACAGGTGTGAAAGTCAATTTTTATTGTAAAAAAGTTTGAGAATGTTTGGTTATTCGGCAAAATGTGTGTACCTTTGCATCGCAATTAAGAAAGAACGGTGCGTTGTCCGAACGGTTAGGTACTGGTCTGCAAAACCACTCAAGGCGGTTCGACTCCGCCACGCACCTCAAAGCAAAAGAGGGTGTGTCAAAACACCCAAAAACTCACAAAGCCCTGACTTTCCCAAGCCAGGGCTTTGCTATGTCCAAAAGTTTTTGTACCTTTAGACAAAAGTTTCAAACTATGACAAAGGTACACTTTCGTCCTTATATAACCAACCAATTAATACTTTTTCCGCAAAGAATCGATGAAGATATTGCGGAAAATGATCCTGTTCGCATAATATCAAGTGTAATAGACCATCTTGATATAAGTTGTTTCCATAAACTATACAAGTGCATGGGCAGATGTCCATATCATCCCAAAATGATGCTCAAGGTTATTGTTTATGCCTACATGAACAACATCTATTCGTGTCGCAAGATAGAAAAGTTGCTTTCTCGGGATATCCATTTTATTTGGCTGGCAGGATATGAGAAGCCAGACTTCATAACTATCAATCGTTTCCGTAATCGTGTGAAAGACGAAATCAACAAAATCTTCACGCAACTCGTCCTCATTCTTGCAGAAAAAGGATTTGTGACACTTGATGTCGAGTATGTGGATGGTACAAAGATAGAGTCCAAGGCAAACAAGTACACCTTTGTATGGCGCAAAACTGTCGAGCAGAACCGTGCCAAATTGATGAAGAAAATAGGTGTGTTGCTTGACCAGATAAACGATTGCATAGCACAGGACAATATCGCCAAAGACGAGGTCGTGGAGTTCAGCCCTTCCCAACTGTCCGAAATATCCTCCGAACTCAACGCCTCTCTGAAAAATCCGGCGACTGAGATAAGCAAAGAAGAAAAGAGCAGGAGGAAAAAGGCAGCCAGAGAACTTAAAAAACATAGTGAGAAGCTGGCGGAATACAATCGTAATATGGAAATCCTCGGAGACCGCAACTCCTATTCCAAAACAGACAAGGACGCGACATTCATGCACATGAAAGAGGATGCGATGGGCAATGGGCAGACAAAGCCGGGATATAATCTTCAGATTGCCACGGAGAATCAGTTCATCACCAACTTCGCGTTATTTCACAATCCCACAGACACGCTTACATACATTCCATTCATGAAGCTGTTCCGTGAGCGTTACGGACACTTTGCCTCGACAGAAGTGGCGGATTCCGGCTACGGTTCAGAGGAGAATTACGAGTTTATGGACGGGAACGCAGCAGATGCCTATGTGAAATACAACCGGTTTCACATTGAGCATCGTCCACGATATGCTCCAGACCCTTTCCGCTCTGAAAATTTCTATTATAATAAGGACGAAGACTACTGCGTTTGTCCGATGGGGCAACACATGGCACGCACTGGCAGCTGCCAAAAGAAAAGTACAAGTGGCCATGTTTCAGAGAAAGTCACATATACGGCACAGAACTGCAAAGGATGTCCATTGCGCTGCCTATGCTTCAAGGCCAATGGCGACAGACGCGTGATTGAGCGAAACCACCGTCTGGAAGCCTACAAGAAAAGAGCAAGAGAGTTGCTCACCTCCGAGGCGGGGGTGCGACATAGGGGCAGGAGATGCATAGAACCCGAAGCCGTTTTTGGACAAATGAAATACGACATGGCGTACCGACGTTTCCGCCATACTGGTAAAGACAAGGTCAATATGGACTTTGCCTTCTTTGCCATTGCCTTCAATTTAAAGAAAATGGTCGCAAAAAGTGCCTAAGGGGTACTTTTCGCTTATATGAGCCTTTATTTGTGCCTATATACGCAATATTTGTTGCCTACAAGGCTCTTGAAAGTTAAGTTTACAGAAAAATGAAAAACTCGTTGCGCATCCATAAATGGACACACAACGAGTTTAATATTTTTATATTGGGTGTTTTGACACACCCTCATGTATTCTTTAGCAATATGGAGCGCACTCGCAACACCCGGCCCATGCTCTACCATCGCTGGGGCGGACTGGGCAACCACCGTTACCAGATTGGATTCTCGGGTGATGCCGCCATCTCATGGGATGCTTGACTTTGAGACTTATTTCAACGCTACCGCTTCAAATGTGCTCTACAGTTACTGGAGTCATGACATCGGAGGCCATAACCAGGCTGACCACATAGATCCGGAACTGTATACTCGCTGGATGCAGTTCGGCCTCTTCAGTCCTATTCTCCGTACCCATTCCACCAAGGACTCCCGACTGAACAAAGAGCCATGGGCTTTCTCGTACGAATACACTACCATTCTGCGTGACATCATCAAGAAACGCTACCAGTTGGTGCCCTATATCTACACCATGGCCCGCAAAACTTACGATGACGCGCTACCACTGTGCTGCCCTATGTATTATGATTATCCTGAGGCTACAGAGGCCTACGCTCAGAAGAATGAATACATGTTCGGCGATGACATTTTGGTATATCCCGTCACGGCTCCTATGAAAGAGGGCAGGTCAGTGAAAAATATCTGGCTCCCCAATGGGACCGACTGGTATGAGGTCTCATCGGGCACGCTGCTGCAAGGAGGCCAAACGGTGACGCGTGGGTTCCATATCGATGAGATGCCTGTATATGTCAAGGCCGGTGCCATAATACCTCTTTATAGTGATACACTGAAGAATCTGAACGGAAAGAACGATGACGTGACATTCGCCATCTATCCTTCGAAAGGTGGTACGACCCATGCCACGCTCTATGAGGATGAGGGCAATGACAAGGAGTATATCAACCATTACGCCAAGACCGCCATATCCTCCACGAGGGAGGGGCATACGCTTAACGTGAACATCGCCGCACGTAAAGGAAGCTACGTAGGCATGGCTCCCGGAAGGCACTGCCTGATCAAACTGGTGACGTCTACCGTCCCTGTGAATGTAATGGTCAATGGCCGGAATGTTGACTACAGCTACGATGGCATGACTCTCAGTGTGCTCATCGACCTGGGACAGATAGACTGCTCACAGTCCCAGTCCATAGTGATAACCTATCCCGACGGACAGCAGTGTGTTGCCGACGGCGTGCTGGGACAGATGAAGAGAATACGTCAGAATGTATATAAGCTGAAGGTGGACAACGCTTTCATCGTGTTGTCGGATGAGCTGGCGGACATGGAGAGCACCGGCATAGCTATGACTTATGAGCCGGCCAAGTTTAAGAAACTGATGGATGCCTTCAGAGCCAACTTCACGAACCTGTCTGCCATACTTGACAAACAGAAACTGAAGCCGGAAGAAAAGGATTCATTTATGAAAGCAATTTATTAAGACGAATTGCAACAACCACTACATAAGACTGGAACTAGGATCTCTTGGTCCTGTTCCAGTTTTCAGTTATGCTTCTGTCCGTCCTGGCAACTCCATTACAAAGGTGGAACCAGGCAAAATCAGAGGCGACTAAAGTTCGTAATATCGGTAACGAAGTATTATATTAAACGATAGTAACCATTCTGAGTGGATTACATGGGGCAGGAACTGTTGAAAATCGGTTTTTGCCCCTACACGGGTGATTGACACGCAAGAAAAAAAGAAAATTTTCTAGGCCAATTTAGCTGATTATAAAAAAATATCGTATTTTTGCATTTGATTAATGGCGTAGTCCGTTAGGGTGTTCTTCGCTACAAGTCTATTTTAGAGAGTATGGCAATGCAGGGTTGACATACTAACATGCCGATACTGGGTTCAGCTATGTACTCCTAATAGAAATTAATACACAGCATCAGGTTGCCCTGCAACCTAAAATGAATAGCATTAAACTTAGCGTCAATATGGAAGCGCAACAATCGGAAACTATACTCATCCAGCAACTCTGTGAAGGCAACGAACATGCTTACAAAGAGGTGTATCGTCTTCATTATGCTGTGCTCTGTGCCTATGCCAGACAATTTGTGAATGATGACTTTGAAGACGAGAGCATTGTAGATGATGTCATTCTGCACTTGTGGGAGATACGTCAGCAACTGCGCATCGACCGTTCCCTGCGCAGCTACTTGATCTCTTGCGTGCATAACCGTTGTATGAACGTTATCAGAGAACGCAAGGTGGTTCCTGCAATTGTCGGCTTACCTAAGGATGAATTGCTGCATGAGCCATCCACGGCCTATCCCCTGAGCACACTGCTGGAGAAAGAACTGGAGAAAAAAATCAAACAGGCAGTAGACTCTTTGCCCGATGAATGCCGTCGCGTGTTTACCCTCAGCCGCTATGAGGGGATGACCTATGAGGGTATATCCAAAGAATTGGGTATCTCTGTCAATACTGTAAAATACCATATCAAACGGGCTCTGAAAATACTTTATAACCGTTTGGAACCTTATCTCTTCATCCTTTTGATTTTTGGAAAACACTTCTGATCTGAATGGCATCAAGTGCTATTCATCAGAGATTGCTTTTGGGGGGGATTATACTTTGACAGTATAATGTTGTATCTGTCCCCTTCCAGACTTAATATCCTCGGATTTTTAGTAAAATCAAAAAAAGTTTCATTTCATACTACCCTCTCTTTTCTTTTTCGTGTCTACTGGGTAAAATGAACATTATGAACCAACTGGACCCCAAAATAGAAGACCTCATTGTCGCCCGACTAAGCGGAATGATAGACGAACAAGGCAACCGGACATTGGACGCTTGGCTGGACGAGTCGCCTGACCATCAGGCCGTGATGCTCAGATGCCAGGAGATCTGGTTCTCCACGACGGTCGAACACGACGCATCTCGTTTCGATTGGACGACTGGATTCGCCAGGTTCAAACAGAGGATAGAAGCGCGAACTGATGATGCATTAGCACCATCAGTCACACCTGCCAATAGTGAGGCCGTCAGCCGCTATAGTGATAATCCGTCGCGCAAATTACATATAGTGACATTGCTGCGCTATGCGGCCGTAGCCGCCACCTTGGTTGCACTCACGGCTGTCATCAGCTTGATGAAGGCCAGACATGACTGGACAAACCGGATGACCAGCATCTCCATGAAAGTACCTATGGGATCCACTACCGAGACTTCGCTTCCCGATGGAACAAAAGTCAGCCTGAACAGCGGTACGACTCTGAGCTACTCGCAGGCTTATGGCATCGAAAGCAGGAACGTATCCCTTTCAGGAGAGGCCTATTTTGATATCGTTCACAATGAAGATATGCCACTGGACATAACGATGGCTAAAATGACAATCCGGGATGTGGGTACAAAGCTCAATATCTCAAACTACCCGGACGATGCTCAGGCTATTGTTACCGTTGACGAGGGCAGTGTGGACATCACGACCGCATCCATCTCAGAACCGAAGAGAATATTCGCCGGACAACAGGCGGTAGTCGATAAAAGTACTGGCGGAGTCGTCATCATACAAAAAACCTGTGATGGCAACACTTGGAGTAAAGGCGTCCTTGTGTTCAACAATAATACAGTAGAAGAGATAGCAAAGCGATTGGAACGTGCGTACGATGTCTCCATCAAAATCCACAGCACAGCCACGGCACATAAACGGTTCTTTGGTACTTTCTCAAGAAGCAGTCAAGATATAGGTGATATATTGGACGCGCTCAAGGAGACTGGCACCTTGAGCTACTCCATAAACGGACGGCAGGTGGATATTTATTGACCTCATGCCACACCTCGTCAATAGAAAAGGAAACCTGAAAAAGAAAAGAAGCCCTGAATTGAAATATTAGATCTTAAAATTTTTATAACTTGTTTACTAACAAACTTATATGGTAAAGTACAAAAAACAACTAATGCTGGCCGCACTCGTGTTATTGGGAACGAGTGTGGGAGTCCAAGCCCAGAAGGTGAGTCTGAATATGAATTCGACCACCATCTCCAAGGCTATGTCAGCTCTGCACAAGCAGACTGGCTATTCGTTTGTGTACAACGCCGATGCTCTCCGCACCGACCGCAAGATCAGCGTCCATGCCACCGACCTTAGACAAGCTGTCGATCAGATTATCGATGGCTCTGGGCTGGAATATGACATCCGTGACAAGAACATTATCCTCCGTAAGAAGGTGAACGGCTCAAGCAACGCCAACCAACGTACACAGCAGTCTAAGAACCGAACTGTCAAAGGACGCGTGACCGATTCCAATGGTGATCCGATTATCGGAGCAACCATTAGGGTCAAAGGCGCCAACACTGGTACAATCAGTGATCTGGATGGTAATTTCACTCTTGACGCCGCCCAAGGTGACGTCCTGGAAATTTCCTTCATCGGATTCGCAGACAAAGAGTTAACCCTGGGTAATAATGTTGATAACCTTCAAGTCAATCTTACCGAAGACAACAAACAGCTCAATGAGGTGGTTGTCGTAGGTTACGGTACCATGAAAAAGAGCGACCTTACCGGCTCGGTCAGTGACGTGCGCAGTGAGGATTTCAACAAGGGACTTGTCACTTCTCCTTCACAGCTCATTCAAGGACGTACTGCAGGTATCAATGTGACCAACAACGGCGGTGAGCCCGGCGGCGGCGTGACGATCCGCGTACGTGGCTCGAACTCTATCCGTTCCGGCCAGGATCCATTGTATGTCATCGACGGTGTTCCATTGAATGCCTCTACGGACCTACAGGCTACAGGCGGTAGCGTGACGGGTGTTGGATCCTCCAGCTTCACGAACCCTCTAAACTACCTCAACCCGGATGATATTGAAAGCATCTCTATTCTGAAAGACGCTTCGGCAAGTGCCATCTATGGTTCCCGAGCTGCCAATGGTGTAATTCTCATCACTACCAAGAAATCAGTGCAAGGCAAGGCACAGGTCAGTTACTCTGGAACGGCCACTGTCTCTTACCTTCCCAAGCAGATAGATGTCCTCTCCGGGCCTGAGTATGTAGCTTTTGCCAAGGAGAAGGGGCTTGAGCCTGATGATATGGGCGCCGACGTTAACTGGCAGGATGAGATATTCCGTACTTCATTCTCTCACGACCACAATGTCTCCATCACTGGTGGTACAGAGCATAGCGGATATCGCGCATCGGCCAACCTGCAGAACAATGATGGTATCATCAAGAACTCCTACATGAAGAAGATGGTAGGACGCTTCTATGTCAGACAGGACATTCTGAACAACCGGGTGCACCTCGAGGGAAGCATGACGGCCAGCCGCGTCAACCAACGCCGTGCCCCACTGGGTGAGTCAGGTGGTTACGAAGGTGACCTTATCTTCTCTGCACTGAAGAACAATCCTACATATCCTATATACAACGAGGACGGCACATACTACCAACACAGTCCGTCCGTACGTAACCCGTTGGCATTGATCAATCTTATCAACGACAAGACTGTCACAGACCGCATCCTGGCCAACGTTTCTGCTACGGTGGACATCGTGAAAGGATTGAAATACAAGTTCAACTATGCTTACGATTACATGAAGACCAGCCGAAAGGTCACACAGGACAAGGAACTGACTTTCCTCGGCAACCTTGGTGAGATGTATATCAACAACGTTGAATCGAAGAACTTCCTTATCGAGAACTATTTTACCTATAACACGACGATCAACAACATCCATAAACTGGATTTCCTGCTTGGTCATTCCTATCAGCGTTACGACGATTATTGGTATAACTTCAGTGAGAACGGATTTGATGTAGACAATATCAACTACCTCTACAATCTGTCATTCGGTTCCAACTCGCAAATTGTCGGCACCTCTGACTATCTTCGCCATGAGCTGCAGTCCTTCTACGGACGTGTCAACTACAACCTGATGGACAAGTACCTGTTCACTGCCAACTTCCGTTTCGACGGATCCACACGTTTTGGTGAGAACAACAAATACGGTTTCTTCCCCTCACTGGCTTTCGCCTGGAGACTGAGCGAGGAGAAGTTCATCCGCAACCTCAATGTATTCGACAACCTCAAACTTCGCCTGGGATATGGTATAACGGGTAACCAGGAAATTCCCGACAAGATCTCCGAGTTGAAACTGGGTTCTGTCACGGGTGCTTTCCTGGATGGTACATCCACCGTCACTCCTGGTATCACGCTGACACGTACTCCTAACCCTGACCTGAAATGGGAAAAGACCGACCAGTGGAATGTCGGTATTGACTTCGGTGTCCTGCACAACCGCCTGCGTGGTACGTTGGACTGGTATTACAAGTCCACACGTGATGTCTTGTTGCAGACATATTCCATCGCTCCGGCTCCTACAACGACCATGTGGCAGAACGTGCCTGACATGCGCATTGAGAATACCGGTGTTGAAATCGGTCTTGATGCAGACATCATCGCAACCAAGGACTGGAACTGGAATTTCGGCGTGAACTTCACTACCAACCACAATGAGGTGAAGCGTCTTCCCATGTCGTATATTACTGTGGGCTCCGGCTCAGGTCCCGGTCTGGACGGTTTCCGTCTCCAGCGCATCATGAGCGGACACGCCATCGGCACATTCTGGGGATACCATTTCCTGGGATTCGACGAAAACGGCATCAGCCAGTACGAGACCGATGCAAATGGAAACAGAGTGGAGAAAGTCATCGGTTGCGCACAGCCTGATTTCCTTCTCAACTTTAACACTACTCTGAGATGGAAGAATCTGGAACTGAGCCTGCAGTTCAACGGCGTCTTCGGCAACGATATCTACAACAACCTGGACAACTGTATCAACACACTCGCCATCTTCGACAGTGGATACAACATCACTACGGGTGCACGCTCCCTGAAAGAGAGTACCGAGGATAATCTCGACTATTCAGACAGATACATCGAGGATGGTTCCTACCTTCGACTCACCAGCGCCACACTGCGGTATACGGTGCCCATCAAACCTAACAATTGGGTGAAAGGTGTCCAGCTGTCGCTTACTGGCAACAACCTCTTCTGCATCACGGGATACAACGGATATGATCCCGAGGTAGACTCCCGTCGTGTCACAGACGGCATCCCTGCTGTCGGAATTGGTTGGACGAATTACCCAATGGCACGCAGTTGGAGTCTCGGTGCTACCATTAACTTCTAAATCAAAATCGAAATAACAATGAAAAAGTTATATTCTGTTGTTGGACTTGCGTTCTGCTTACTGGTTTGCGGATGCACCAACCTTCATGAGGAAATCCTCAATGAACAAGACAACAGCCAGGTGATCACGGACCCGAACAACGCGAAGATGCTGGCAGCGCCAGCCTATGCCTCCATGCGTGATTTCATGGGTACGGGTGATCTCTTCGCCCTTACAGAGACGTCTACGGACGAATGTGTGTTCCCATCACGTGGCTCTGACTGGAACGACGTAAATAACCGTACTTTGTTCTGGCACACATACGATGCGACTAACGAGCATGTGAAGAACGGCTGGAATGTCCTCATGTCCACGCTCACCCGCAGCAATGTGGCCATCAATTACCTGAGTGAGCTGGAGCAGACTGAAGAGGTGAAAGGGTACATCAACGAGGTGAAGTTCATCCGCGCCCTTTCCATGTACTACCTCATGGATTATTGGGGACATTTCCCGATGCGTGAATCCGATGCTACGGATTTCTCTGCATTACCACAGATACTGGACCGTCCGGCTGCACTGGAGAGAATCATCAGCGAGCTGAATGAGATCATACCCAACCTGAAACAGAAGGGAGAGGTTCCTTACGGACGTATCACCAAGGCTGCAGCCCAGACGTTGCTTGCCCACATCTACCTCAATTACCAGGTCTTTACAGGAACTGCACCTGAGTTCACTGACGGACAGGCAGAATGGGACAAGGTGATCGATCTCTGCACGGAAATCATTAATTCTGGCAAATATAAGTTCTCGGATGACTACTGGAAACTCTATCTCTCCGACAATAGCGCCGAAGCCGATGCCACAGAGGCTATATTGCCTTTCGTATACGACCAGTCACTCGGTGTGTCGGGACAGTCCTGGTTGAACGTGACTCTGCACTATTCACAGAACTTCGGTCATTACAGTTTCTGGAATGGCTGCTGCACTACACCTACGTTCCTCGACACTTGGGACAAGACGGATCCAAGATACACGGATTCAAGACTGAAGAGCCAAATTGGATTCAACATCGGTATGATAGAAGGACAGCAATACAGTATCAGCGGTGAGGCCCTGAAAGACAGAAAGGACAATCCGCTCATCTATACTCCTGACTTCAAAGTGGATGGAGCAAGTGAGACGGAGGGCGTAAGAGTCCTCAAATATGCTCCGGATCCAAACTATGCCTATGGTAGTGGCAGTGATAACGACGTTATGTTCTATAAGTATTCCGACATCTATCTCATGCGTGGCGAGGCTCGCTTCCGCAAGGGAGATGTTGAAGGTGCCCTGCAGGACATCAATACAGTGCGCGCTGCCCGTGGTGTGAAGGAGTATACTGCACAGACGCTTACCTTGGAGTCCTTCTACAATGAAAGAGGTTACGAATTCTATTGGGATGGCATGTCAAGGAGAGACGATATGGTACGCTTCAATAAATATTGCGGCGCACGTTATAATGTCGAGGCCTGCGACAAGCACTTCATACTATTCCCCATTCCGCAGTCGGCACTGGAAGCAAACGGTGAACTGAAGCAAAACGATGGATATTAAAGTGTTTTGCCATCTCAACAAAATCAAGCAACAATCATGAGAATAAAGCTCTTAGTGATATTATTTCTAGTTGGCTGTGGGTCGGTCTTCGCCCAGGATCCGTGGAAAATTTCCACCAGCAAGGTCGACCGCAGCCACTATTACGGAATCACGGTAGGCAATGGTATGCTGGGCCTCGTGTCCTCACCAGAACCCTTGAAGACTTCATGCACCGTGCTTGCCAACAGCTACGATAAGTTCGGACGCGGCGAGGTGAGCAACTTCCTGAGCGGCTTCAATATGCTGAATGCTTCGTTGTATATTGACGGTACTGAGGTAAGCTATGACAACATAGCCAATTACACCCAGGAGCTGGATATGAAGACGGCAGAATTCAGCGGGAAGTTCGACTATCAGAAGAAGGCCCATGTGGATTACTCGTTTGTCTCCCTTCGTGAGTTGCCCTACTGTGCACTGCTCAAGGTGACGGTAACCCCGCGGGCCGACATGGATATCCGTGTTGTCAACGCACAGGCAATTCCAGACGGTTTCAAGAATGCCAAGTTCAAGTTTGACGACCTGACCATCGGACAGAGCAAGGCAAAGCTGCTCTCTACAGAGTCGCTCAGTCCTACCGGCAGGTTAACAATGTGTGCCTCGTCTACATTTCTCTTCCCCGATAACCGAGTGGACAATGCACCGGAGGTGACGCATCAGCAGGCGGATTCTTCCCATGCGGCCACTTTCACGGTCCGTCTCAAGAAGGGCCAGCCTTACCGTTTCGCCATCGTCGGCTCCACGCTGTCCTCGGCCCTGTCCCATGATCCCATCAATGAGGTGAAGCGTCTGGTGGTCTACTGCCAGATGGAGGGACTGGACAAACTGCTCGACATCCACAAGGAGCGCTGGGCAGAACTGTGGAAGAGTGACATCGTCATCGACGGCGATGCGCAGGCCCAGCAAGACGTGCACAGCATGATCTATCATCTCTACAGTTTCGTGAGCGCTGGTTCCGACCTCTCCATATCGCCGATGGGACTCTCTGGACTGGGCTACAATGGACATGTGTTCTGGGATGCCGACGTGTGGATGTTTCCCGCCTTGCTGATGCTGCAGCCGGAAATGGCGAAGTCGATGATCAACTATCGATACGACCGTTTGTCTGAGGCCAAGCGCTATGCTTTCGAGCATGGATACCAGGGAGCACAATATCCCTGGGAAAGCGCCGACACAGGTGGAGAGGATACGCCGGTCTGGGCCATGACTGGTCCTTTTGAGCATAGCATCAGTGGCTGCGTGGCCTTCGCCGCATGGCAATACTATTGCGTGACGGGCGACAAGAACTGGTTGAAGGAAAAAGGTTTCCCGATTATCAAGGAGACCGCAGATTTCTGGCTGAGCCGCGTCCAGAAGGATGAGACGGGAGTCTGTCACATTCTGAATGTCGTGGCTGCTGACGAATGGGCGGAGAATATCGACGATGACGCTTTCACCAATGGCATCGCCATTGCCAACCTGAGGATTGCTGCCAAAGCGGCCCGTCTCCTGGGTATGCCTGTCAATAGCCAGTGGGAAGAGACGGCAAATCATATTCCTGTCTACAAGATGGCAAACGGCGTGACGCGAGAGCACAACAGCTACAAGGGAGAGAACATCAAGCAGGCCGACGTCAACCTGCTCGCCTTCCCGCTGATGCAGATTACAGACCCGGCGCAGGTACGCAAGGACTTGGAGTACTACCAGCAGCGCATTCCCAACGAAGGCACACCTGCCATGACACAGGCCATATTCACCTTGCTCTATTCGCGTCTCGGCGATGCAGACAATGCCTACAAATACTTCAACGATGCCTACGTGGAGAACCTCCTGCCGCCCTTCCGCGTGATTGCAGAGACAAAGAACGGTACCAATCCTTATTTCGCAACAGGAGCAGGTGGTATTCTGCAGAGTCTCATCATGGGATTCGGTGGCGTGGATATCGACTTGGACAATGGTGGTATCAGACAAGTGAAGAGTGTCTTGCCGAAGAAATGGAAGAAGCTGACGCTGACTTCCATCGGTCCGGAACACAAATCGTTTACCGTAACCAACCGGTAATTTTAGCTTGATCATGAACAATCGCAGTACGATATACCGCTTTCAATAAAACGAGAGGGTGGGCGTGGTTCTTCTTCAGAATGACCATCAGGTTGAATGAAGGACTATCCCCACCCTTTACTGTTTTAATCCGTATAGCGGTAATAATAATAAACCCAAATCGGTCATTAGGATTTCTCTGTGTCGTACGGCAAAGAGAAATCCT
>ERZ1023658.355-NODE-355-length-13603-cov-18.972468_pt1 | contig 13603 bp, 15 predicted proteins | sample MGYA00380339_ERZ1023658 | MGnify/ENA primary metagenome ERZ1023658 (study PRJEB33179, sample SAMN07448981) | human gut metagenome | biome: Human-gut; feature: Human associated habitat; material: Faeces | host: Homo sapiens | place: India: Bhopal | collected... | reverse complement strand
CTACATTCTGTTTATTTCTAATTCGTAACCTCTTCTTTTTATGAGATAAAAACTTGTCTCATTCTCAATCACTTATAAAAAATACGTACTTTCCGTTACGGTAACTCCACAAAAGTCAAAAAGTCTGATGCGATAAAACAAGTGACCGAGGTGGAAAAAGAGAGTCAGTCTATACTCAACCAATTGGATTCACGTACAAATGCTATTCTTGAAAGAGGCTATAGAGATTTCTACGAGGACATTATAGCACAATATGTAAGTTACATAAATGATCTTGGTCTGACTGTGACTGAGTCTAAACTGATGCTTAAACCTTTGGATTTTGTTGCAGAAGACATTGCTGATGTGGACAAATTGCTCCGAAGCCAAACACAAACGGTGGATGAAGGCAAAAATGTGACCCGTACAAAGCGTGTTTCTTATAAGGAGAAAAAAACTAATTGGTTCTGGACACCTTGGAATTGGGGTACAGATAGATATGAGACTAAGTGGTATGATAAGAAGGTCACTGAGTGGGAGGCGAATTTTGTAGACTATGTCAATATGTCAGCAGTTGTTACAGAGTATTTCCATCCTATACAGCGTCAATTGGAACATGCTAAAAAAGCTGTAGCAGAACATGCAAAGAAAGAAAGTGCTCGAATCAAAGAACAGATGAAGGCCTTTCTCGTAAAAATTGATCAAAATCTGCAGAATAAGCTGAATGAATTGAAACAAAGCATGATGAAATCCCAGCAAACCAAGGCAGAGATCGAAAAACAAGAGAGCGACCTCGAATGGATGAAGGGAATCATAGAAAGAGTAAACGGATTGATAAACTTCTAAATCAAAAAAAACAATGAAACAGACATTTATAGAATCAGTAAAAAGTGGAGATGTTGAAGAGGTACGTTTGGCGCTTTCAAACGAATTGCTTTTGGATCCGCGAGGCAAGACTTTCGCAGAGATGCTGAATTATGCGAAGGCTAACTTGAGCAATCTGTTTGAGGAGAATCGAGAGGCGAGCTATGAGGTCTTGCCTAAAGAGCAATGGGACGAGGATTTCCTGTTCACAGTAAAGAACGACTTGGATTCCAACTTCTCTGTGGAAAAGCTCGCCTTTTATCAGACTGTTATAGAAATTGTCGGAAAAGACAAGATGGCTTCATTGGATGAGGAAGATAAGAATGCAAAGATGCAGAAATCGAGCTCTCATCGGTCAAGGGAAAAAGCACAACATAGCAAAAAGACCGTTTCTATGTCTGTCGCTACAGGTGGTGCAGTTTTGACCATTGTCGGACTTTGTGTTGGTAAGACACTATTGACTTTGGTTGGTGGCGCAGTGCTTATTGGTGGAGTATTGATTACTATTAATGATTCGAGAAAATGAGTACAATTTACGATAACATGGGCAACGGCTCCGAGGATAAGTCTGCTTTGGATGAAGTTTTCGGACGTTCTGCAGATAAGTATGAGGAAATAAAAAACGCAGGTCCCGAAATGCCTGTGCAGAAGGTTATAGAAACCTCTCCCTCGGATCTGCGTGAATATCGTCAGCAGATTGACACGGCAAAAAATGCTCTAAATTTGGTAGATGATGTAGTTCTCAAAAGCTATCTGAAGCGTATGGACAGCATGGATATAGCGTCCATGCCAGAGGCGGAGGGTGTGGACTCCAGTATTGTTCTGTTCAAAATAAACAAAATGGTGTATGAGGAGGACGAGTTTGCAACAGAGAAGTTTATAAGTGCCATAAGTTCTATGTCATATGCAGATTGTTCTGTGTTCCTTGTCATTGACGGCTATCGTGATAAGACCGATTTCTATTTAGGAGTAAAGAATAATGATCCTAAGCGTACGACAGCTTCTGTCGCTGACACATTCAAGTCTTCTTTAGTGGGGCAATTTCCAGGCATAGACATAGATGACTGTTCTATTGTCGAAAAGGGTAAAAAATCATCTTTGCAGGAACAGGTGTTAAGGCGAATATCAAATGCGTCATCATTGAGTTCGTATGTTGGTATTCCGGCATTTAAGGATGAAGACGGCAAGTATGACAACAAAAACTATGTGCAGGGTACAGAGAAACTGGCTCAAGCGATGCAGGGTAAGCGGTATACTGCCATTATTCTTGCTTCTAATCTTACGACGGATGTTGTGACGGAGATAAGAAATGGCTATGAAACGATTTATAGTCAGTTGTCGCCAATGTCCACGCAACAGTTAGCATATTCTACCAACGAGTCTTTGGCGAATGCCATTAATAGGAGCAAGGGTGTGACACAAGGAAAGACCCAGACACAGACTATTGGTGAAAGTCATACAAACGGAACAAGCAGTTCGCACAGCAAAAGCGATAGTGAGACGAAGAAAAGCAAAATCGCAGTTGGCAGTAGTGTATTGGGAGGGGTTTTGGCCGCAGTTGGTACCGGATTGACGATTACTGGTGCTGGAGCTGCAATCGGTATACCTCTCATGGCTGCAGGTGGTGCAATGTCTGCGGTAGGTGTTACAGGAAAAAGCAAAACAAGTGGTACAACAGACACATACGGAACTTCGCAAAGCGATACGGAGAACAGAAGCATGTCTGACGCAGAGTCGCATTCTGAGACTTTCACGGACTCGTTGGGCAAAACCGCAACTATTGGCTCGAGCAAAAACTATACGCTGACTATTCACAACAAACACATAGAGGAGTTGATGAAACGTATCGACCAGGAACTGGAAAGAATTTCCATGTCCGAAAGCACTGGTCTATGGTCCGTCGCTTCATATTTCTTCTCGTATGATAATGATTTTGCTTCAGCCGAATCTGCCTCCACGATTTTCAAGTCTATCATGCAAGGTGAGGAGTCGGGAGTAGAGACTTCAGCCATAAACTCCTGGATTGATAATTCTCAGAAAATGAAAATGCTGACCAATTCAGTTTGTCATTTATCGCATCCGGTATTCTGGAACAACTTGACAGTGAATGGTGAAAACATAAAGGTAGAAAATTCGTCATTGTTGAGCAGTAAGGAATTGGCTATGTTGTTGAGTCTGCCTCATAAGTCGGTACCTGGCTTCCCTGTCGTAGAGCATGTCTCTTTGGCAAAGGAAGTGATACGTAACAATGAGAGTCTGATGAAGCGTGAAGTGTCTTTAGGCTGCATTTTTGATTTGGGAAAGGCGTATACCGAGAATCGTGTCAAACTTGACGTGAAAAGTCTGACTCAACACGTATTTGTTACGGGTTCTACAGGTTGTGGAAAGAGCGAGACTATTTATAAATTGATAAACGAAACCAAGCAAGTTGGTACTAAATTTTTGGTCGTAGAACCAGCCAAAGGTGAATACAAGAACGTGTTTGGCGATGTGAACGTATTTGGCACCAATCCATTGATAATGCCATTGCTCCGCATCAATCCATTCAGTTTTCCCACTGGTGTTCATGTACTGGAGCACATAGACCGTCTTACCGAGATTTTCAATGTTTGCTGGCCGATGTATTCAGCAATGCCTGCTGTTCTGAAAAAAGCGATGCTTGATGCTTATGAAAGCTGTGGTTGGGATTTGCGTTTGTCCGTTAACAGATTGTCACAAGGTGAGGATGTATACCCTTCTTTCCTTGATTTGTTCCTGTCTTTGGAAAAGGTAATTACCGAATCTGCATACTCAGAAGAAGTGAAGAGTAATTATTCAGGTGCGCTGTTGACACGTGTGGAGTCGTTGACGAATGGCTTGAATGGTGAGATCTTCTCTGTAAATGAACTGTCTAATATGGTCTTATTCGACGAGAACTGTATCATTGACCTGAGTCGTGTGGGCTCGCAAGAAACAAAATCATTGATAATGGGTATCCTGATAATGCGGTTAAGTGAGTACAGAATGACAGGGGCGAATACTCCAAATTCAGCCTTGAAGCATTTGACAGTGCTTGAAGAAGCTCACAACATATTGAAAAGAGTGTCAACAGAGCAATCACAAGAAGGCAGTAACATGGCTGGCAAGTCTGTGGAGATGATAACGAATGCTATTGCTGAAATGCGTACTTATGGTGAAGGTTTTGTTATTGTAGACCAGTCACCGACATCTGTAGATAAGGCTGCAATAAAAAACACTAACACCAAAATCGTGATGCGACTGCCGGACGAGGATGACCGCAAAGTGTCAGGAAAGGCAGCCGGAATGAATGATAAGCAAATAGACGAAATAGCCAAACTGCCAACAGGAGTCGCTGTTGTCTATCAGAATGATTGGGTCAGTCCTGTATTGTGCAAGATAGACAGAATGGAGGATTCACGAGTAATTTTCAATGAACATAAAGACTCTATACTTGAATTGAATTCAGAAAATGACATTAAGAATATAATAGAGTTTTTGTTGGCTGGTCAAACTGAAAATACCCAAAAAGCCTTTGATGTCATTCAAATTGAAAAGTCGGTAAGGGCCTTTTATATGTCGTCGAAGGTACGAATGGCTTTGTTGGATACGATAGAGGAATATAAGAAGAACAACCACATTCCTTTGTGGAATAGTGTTAGCATTTACGACCTATCGTCATTGTTGACAGACCTCTTGGGTATTCGTAAAGAATTTGAGAAATGTGTAAAACAATATTATCAAAGCAAGGAACTAAACAAGAAGCTGACAGATTTAGTTAAGACAAGAGTCCCTCTTGATTATGTGTCTTGTCGATATTGCTTGAAATGTCTGTTTGCCGACTTCTCATTGCATTCTTCTGCTAATAAAAAAATGGCTGAAGAATGGCTTATAAACAATTCTAAATAGTTAATTTTAATATTTGATAAATATGAGTATGGAATTTAAACCAGATGCACTCAAAGACTTTCCTGATTGGAAGACATCTAATAATCAGGAGGGATTGCAGGGGCGATTGGAAGGTCGTATATTCGATGAACCAGTCTCGAAAAGTAATAAACGCGAAGGTGATCTTTTTATAGATACTGACTTGAAATTTGAGGATTCTTCTATGGATGATTCTTCTATGACGTCAGACTTGTTTACAGAAAAGATGGAACTTAATGTCACGGAGCATTTTGAAGGACAAGAAGCGTTGGATTGGTTAAAAGAAAATCATCCAGAAATATACGACAATATTAGTGGTACTTTTGAAGAAGGACGCTGTTTCGAAAATAACGACTACTGGAGAGATAAACTTGTTTGTGAGAAGAATAAAGATGGAAGTTTGGAAATCTACATGGATGATCCTTTAGCAGAAAACTCTCGAATTACAATTAAGGGGGATTTTGTATATGGAAATTCCGGATGCTCAGAAGGAAAAATTAATCAGGCTCCTAATATGTTCTTGGATGAACCAATGCCAAATAAAACATACGTAATTGATGGAACTTCGACATTTAAAACAGATGAATTAGGGCGAACTGTGTCAGCGGAACAGAATAGAACCAAACCTACTGATGATGTAAAGACAAATTTGGATAATGATAGAAGAAAACTTGTCGATAAGTTTAAAGATGGGTTGGATTCAAACAAAGAAGATGCCGGTCATATACTTCAGAAGAACCAAGGCGGAATAAACGAAGTCATAAATCTTGTTCCGATGGACAATGAATGGCAAAGAAATGGTGGAGAATGGAGAAGTTTGGAAAGTCGTGAAGAAGCCATCATTAAGGAAGCGCAAGAAAATGGTGCCAATGAGATAACATCGCGACGGGAACTTATATATGATGGTGATTCCAAACGACCTTCAAAAATCAAGTTTGAGACAATAGTAGATGGAGAAGTGAAGATTTCGGAAGTAGTTGATTGTCCAAAAAAATAGCGACTCTTTTACTTTGTAAAACTGTTTTTTCTTGATGTTCTGTCACCATTTGACACACCTGTGTAGTTATTTCGCAGCCGAAATCAAATGTATAACTATATAAGGTAATGTAACAATGGAAAAGAACATCAGGAAAAGAGTGTGTTGGTTGGCTGCGGTATTGAGTGCTGGGCTGGTAGTATTATTTGGCTATTGGTTCTTCTTGAACCCTCATGGCTATTGGCAAAAGAAGAAGGAGGCAGAGAAGAATGAATATATGGATAGGAGGATGCTTTGGCGGAAGTCGGAGAAAATGACCATGCAACAGATGTTGTCGGATATGACGCTAATGGCTAAGGGGGATTCGGTTCTGGTTTGTTGGCTAACTGGTCTCTCGCTTCCCGTTTATCGTGACTTCATTCATGCAACCTACAAGGAATGCTTGGGTTGAGACGAGATATTGGTATATGTCTTCTCTCGCTAAAGTCAGAGAATGGATGGAGGAACTTGCCAAGACGAGGATTCACAAGAGCCTGATCTTTGTGGAAACGAGTAGATTTCAGGTGCAGAAGGATTCCTTGAAGGATTATCGTAAAGAGAAACTTACTCCAACTGAGATTAGAAACAACAAGATGTATCTAAAAGATAATTGTCTGTATAGATGAAATCATAGCATAAATAAAGTGTAACGAAAAATGAATAAAATTATAGGGCTTCTTGCAATGGTTTTCCTGTTCCTGCCCTGGCGACCAATCGTTGCAATAGTGGCAGCAGAATTGTTTGTCAACATCAATGGTACGGAATTGTATGGATGGCAAGCTGGATTGGCGCATGGATTGTTCTTCCTGCCTAATCTGGTGAGGCATCTCTTTGACGGTGATGTCCTTTTCAAGGCAACCAATTGTACTACAGGTTATCTTGTTGCCTGGTGGATAGCTACAGTCGGTTCGTGCATCGGTTGGCTCGTTGATGCAACCTTCTCTTTTATGAAGGCATCGGTATTTGTAGGTAGTGATAAAGAATAAATAAATATAAATACGATGAATAGTATGGCTGATAAAAAAGCTGCAAAGCGTGAGAAGATGATGAACATGCCATCATATCGTCTGATGGTAGGTACGGCGAAGTATATGGACAAGTGGTTCCTGGATCCCCTGACTTCGTCATCGTGTCACCCAAAAGCCCTCGTCAAAGAGTTTAGCTATTTTCTGATGCCTTGCCATCAGCATGGTTTGGGTGTAAACCTCCTTGTTCAGAGGTAGCTTAATTTGTATGGTTGTGATAGTCTTAGCCAATGCAAGCACCTTGTCCACGCTCATCTTAATCTCTGAGACTTTCAGCATGCGCTCCAGTTCCTTGTAGACTTTCAAAGCCACAAAGCAGATGCATATATGAGCTTCGATGCGTCTGCGTGTAAAGTGAAACATGGGGCGTATCTCTATCTTTGATTTGGCTATACGGAAGGCCCGTTCTACATGCCAAAGATTGTGATATGCTGTATATACATCCTGTATTGGTATATCCGTATTGGTGAGATATCCTTTTAGACCGTCCCATTTGGAGTCGTCGGCAATACGGTCATAATTGATGGCGACTTTCACCTCACCATCCATGGATAAGAACTTATTGTAACCTCTCTTGTTGATGTTACCTTTCTTAAGCGCGCCATGCTTGTAAGCCTTTTCCAACCTGCGTATTCCCTTCTCTCGGTTATAGGCATCTTTCTTTGCACGGTCATCTGTATAGCCGACCAGAAGACGACGTCCGCCTCCTTTCTTTTAAGAAACACATTTTGTCTTGATTATTAACCCATAAATAGCAATAAAGTTTCCTTAAACTTGCTTACTTAAATTAAATTCCATAACTTTGCACTGCAAAAAAGGTCGAACAGTACGACTGATATTGCAGTAATATGAGTAATATATGGTTATCCGAAGAAATAAATACATCGAAGCTTTGATAAGTAAGCGTTGGAATGGAAAGGTAAAGATAATCACTGGCATTAGACGCTGTGGCAAATCTTTTCTGTTATCGACATTATATAAAGATTATCTGAAGAAAGAGGGTGTTTCTGAAGATTGCTTCATAGAAATCGCATTAGATAGAAAAGCGAACATAAAGTACAGAAATCCGAATGTGCTTTATGAATACATCATGGATAAAGCATGTGACGAAGAAAAACGATATTATGTTTTTATCGATGAGATACAATTGTCTATAAAAGTAAAAAACACTGATATAGACGAAAGCCTTGTGTCTGAGGATGACAAGGATATGCTTTACACAACGTTCTATGACATTCTCAATGACCTTATGGCACGGAAGAATTTGGACATATATGTTACCGGTTCAAATTCTAAAATGCTGTCTTCTGATATTGTGACGAATTTCCGTGATAGAGGATCAGAAATAAAAGTATATCCACTTTCCTTCAAAGAATATTATGAAGTGTCTGGACTTGAAAAAGCTGATGCACTTGAAGAGTATTTAACCTATGGGGGAATGCCGTCAGCAGTCTTGGAGCAAAGTGAGTCTGAAAAACAGAAATACCTTTACGACCTTCACAAGAATGTGTACATTAAAGATATTGTTGAAAGGTATAATTTAAAGGATGATGAAGTGTTGGACGCACTTATTGACTCGCTTTATTCTGCAGTAGGCTCACTAACCAATACCCATAACTTGACCAATACAGCCGGTTCTTTGATGAAGCGCAAAACATCTGACCATACTATCAAGAATTACATCAACTATCTTGAAGATGCTTATTTGTTCTTGGGTGCCAAACGGTATGACATCAAAGGAAAGAAATACTTCGACAACACTCAGAAGTATTATTCCATTGATATGGGATTAAGAAATGCGAAACTGAATTTCCGCCAACAAGAAAAATCTCATTTAATGGAGAACCTTATTTATATAGAACTAATACGTAGAGGATATCGCGTCGATGTTGGAGTCGTAGAACTGACACGTGTTATTGATGGCAAGAAGAAACAGTCACAATATGAGATCGATTTTATCGTCAATACAGGACGTGAAAAGATTTACATCCAATCTGCTTTGAATGTAGATACTGTTGAGAAAAAGAACCAAGAAACATTTTCTCTAAAGAACTCAGGGGATTTCTTTAAGAAAATGGTAATTCTTGATGGCAACTCCAAATTATGGACGGATGATGATGGCATAATGTATGTTGGTGTCATTCCTTTTTTATTGGAAGAGTCCATTATACCACAATATTGACATTCAAAATAATCCCAAGTCAACTACTGGCTTGGGATTTTGTATATATACTTGATTAGATTAGAACATACTGGTTAGAAATTTTGCCTCGAAATAAACTAAAAGTTTAATATGCGGCCAAATTACCAACCAAAGAACTTTCCTCCATCATCACAAGTTTTCTCCCAATCGGATTTGCCCCACAACGTTCGTTTGTGGCGTTTCTTCGTTTTGTCGTGTTTTGCAATGACAAGCAACACTGAATACATGGAGGAGAGAGTATAAAATCACAATATTCTTAAACCAGTAACCCGTTGGCGGAATTAATTTAAGTTGATAACTATGAGTAAAAAGTTGTACATATCACTGATTTTTAGCAACTTAGTTGTGATCAAAAATAAACAAGCAAAACTCTGATATGACATGGCGAAAATACAAATTAAATCTGAGAAACTCACTCCTTTCGGAGGAATATTTTGGGTCATGGCGCAATTAGGGCTCCACATTGTGATCTGTAATCGAAAGATGTAGCCTACTTGTAGCGTCTTGTAGCACGATGTAGCGTTATATCCTATTATTCTTTGCTCATCCCACCTGTTTCAATCATAGAGTCAAGTACATCGCCATGTTCGTCATAGACTGTATCATTTATATTTAGCATAAAGCATCACAGGCCTATGCTTTGAAGCTCCACGATATATCTCCATCACTTTCGTCACACAATCTCTCGATACCGTGAAGCAGCCACGGCTCTCGGAGCCTATCGGGATATACTCCCTATCGCCAGAGAATCTTGTGACTTTTCCTGCTGAATGAATCAAGATACCACGAGTCTCGGCAAGATAATTGGTCTTGTCAAGCCCACGAAGACGGATGCTCTTCTTAAACTTACTACCCTTTCCTACCATCACATATCGTCCAAGGCTGGAGCATCCGCTGCCAAACTCATTGCTGAACTTAGGCTTGGCATCCGTGTTGCCCTTTCCACTGCCATGCATACAGTAGCTGCTCATCAAGCGTTTGCCATGCTGCAGGTCGTAGATGAAGAACCGCTTCTTGCCCGATGGAATGGAGAAATCAACCAGGATATAATAGTCCGTGCTATACCCTCGTCGCTCGCAATAGTCCCGTACTTGCGAGAGATTCTCGCAATCCACCTTGCCATACCATTCCTTGGCGTCGACGTAATTCTTATACAATGGCTTAGTGTACCTGTTATAAATGGGAGGCACAAAAGGGATGCTAACAATCAGCAGCACTATGACAACCAGCAATATGATATATATTTTGTTCATCGTTCTCTTGTATGTTTGGTTTATGAAATGTCATCCTTCAATTTAATTTGTCCCTTTGTTATTGCGAATAATATCCAACTGAAAAGCGCGCTGGTCAAGATAGGCGCACAATAGACGATGAAGTTCGTTGCAAAAAACCCTATGCCAGTAACCCCTGATAAGTATTGAGTGTTTTTTACCAAAATCGATGCACATTCTTCCGTAGATATACCGATTAATCGTCCCCATACTAAAGCTGTTGCCAAGGCATTCATTATCAGCCATGCAAGACAAACATAGTATAGACGTCTATATTTGGCTTTTTTAGACAACGGCGACCGTTCTTTAAGTTCGCCCATTCCCTTCCACGACCTTATGAAAGCAGGCAGAGCGAAGATTACGGGGAACAGCCATGCCAAGTAAACGAATATCACTATAAATGCAGCGTTGTACGAAATGCCAAGCATAACCGCTAAGTCGGCATTGATGGCACACAACAAGACATACGGATAGTACAAATAGGATGTAGGAATAAAGAGCTTCATGTTCATATAAACACTGTAACGTATTACTTCTACAACCAGTAAGACCAATATCGCGTAAATCACCAACGTTTTTTTCTTTAATAACGGATATAAAGCAAGACAAATACTGGTGATAGCCAGTATCACCATGCTCCCCCACATGGTGTATTCTGCATGGGATGGACTAAGGAAAATATTCCCTTCGTTGTCAAGCACCATGTTGTAAGCACGCATTTCCACACCATCTAATCCTGCATTTAAAAACCCATATAGAAGGATTACCGCAAGACCTATGGCTATAGGAGCCAACACATAATGGCGCCGCCATACCAAAATGATGCTTGCAGCAACGGAAAATACGCAACATATAGCCATTTCGGTTGAGAACGACCAATAAAATAACAATGCCATTAGTATGGCAACAATTCCCCAAATGATTATGGACGCAAAAGGCAAACAAAGCAAATAAAGACTCCACCAAAGAGAAGATATCCAATCTTGCACCTTACTAATAGCGTTGTTGTCATAAGCATTCGCATAATAGTCGGTGTTCTTTTCAAGATATTCCTTTACCATACGGCGCTTTATCATATCCTTCTTCAGCCAATTGCCCTTTACCTTCTCCAATTCGGGCGCAACAGCCTCTTCTGCCTGTTTCTTCAACAGACAAAGATGCTCCTCTTTCTGCTTCTGCAACTTGTGAAGCTTCACATACAACCCAATATAACAAACTGCACCGATACCTGCAGCCAAAATCAGCCATTTCCAATTAATGTATTGGAAACCGTTGAAGCAACACCACCATATAATTACCGCAAAGCAAACGCATGGCAAGGCAATTCTAATAAATTTCTGCATATGACACTCAACACTAATGTATTAAAAATACTATAGCCCACATGGCGACACTCAAAAGAATATTCTCATGTAGGCTTTGTCTGTTTACTGCTTTGTTACGGTGGCCTTGCGTGTATTCACGTTGAACGTACCAAGCGATGTCTTCACCTTGTACACACCGTTCTTGGCGGCAACGAGCTTGGCAGTCATACCCATGAAAGAGAAGCTTCCGTCTTCATTCTTGTTGATGTTGTAACGGCCGAGAGGGGTGTTCACCACGATATGGCTCTTGGTCACTTTCACCACCCCATAAGTAGTGCCCGAAGGAGCATCCTTCACCTTCTGAACCACTTCCTTGGCAGCAGTCTGTACATTGTCGTTACTACCCTTTGCAAAACTTGCTGTGCTGGTTGCTACAACCATCAGCAGCGCAATCATTAACTTCTTCATTGTCTTCTATTGTTTTTTAATGGTTTTGTCTTATTGACAATGCAAAGGTAGTGTGGCTTTTCTGAACCGAGAAACTTTCCGAGGTGGCTTGTACAAGATGCCGGGGTTATTGTATATCTTGCCAATTATCGCTTTCTAAGCACCAGCCAAGGAGCTACACCGTGGTGCTTATCCGTACGATACTTTGCGGCTTTCTCCGTGAAGTATGTGGTTCCGTCGGGAGCACGGTAGAAACCGCTCTCGTTGCCACCGGTAAGGTATATGGCATCCACATAGCCATATTCGCGCAAGGCATCGGCGAAGTCCCAAAGTGTTTCGGGATGGCGGGTCGCGATGATGCAAAGGCGGCCGTCCGCGGTACGTGCAAGGGCTTTGCGCTCTACTTTGCCATGTAAGAAGAATCTTTGGGGCAGTTCGCCGTTGGACACGAGCACAAACTGGCGGAAGTAAGAGCCGTCACGCTCTACCATGTGCTCACACATATCGTCAAAACGAGATATGCCGATGACCATATTTCCCTTGGCTATGGCGCAATAGCCAAGACGCGACACATCGCTCCGTTTCTGCTCGCCGTCGACAACCAACGAGCCGAGATACTTGCCCATGGCGGTATAGTCGGCAGTACGGGTGTACATCAGCACACTATGGTCGGCGGTGTCGGGTTCCACAAGCGTCAGTTCTGCCTTCACGTTGTGCAACTCGTAGATGTTAAGCGCAACACCGAGCACCGAGTCGGTTTTAAGCACGACAGACGAAGAACCGTTCTGCGCCTGCATGCTGTCCAATTTCTTGATATTTTCTTTCGGCGATACAGAAATACTCACACCTATATTATAATAGTAGTTGTAGAGGCGTATGACTTTGTAGCAGCCAAATACAAGCACCACGGTTGCCACAAACCACATGATAGCCAAACTCCACTTCGGCAACCCACCTCGCTTTTTGGTGGGATCCGACAAAGTATTGGGCTTCATTTCGCCACTACTCTCTATAATAATCGTGGGTTCGTCGAGAAGCTTTTGTGAAGAAGTGCTGTTATCATCATTCTCTATCGCGAAAATAGGCTTCTCCTGTATGTCGTTACCTTCTGTGTATTTCATAATCATTTACTTTTCCTGTTCCAAAATTGTCTTTAACTCTTTGAGTGCTTCCTTCGAAGCTTTTAACCTAAACCCTTGATTCATGCGATGATCCATGAGCTTCAAATCTTGGTTGGTAATGTTGATGGCGTAAACATAATTTGTGTTTACTATCAGACTCTTGCCAACACGCGTAAAGAAATTCTGCTTCAGCTTGTTAAAGGCTTCCACAAAGTAGTGCAACTGGAACGTCATCGTCACCGACTCTCCATTGAAGAGATGCACGTCACAGTAGTTGCCAGAAGCTTCTATATAGGCAATGTCGTCCGTTGGCACCCTAAACAGTCCAACGGATGTGATAATTTTAAGTCTTTCCATTTAATCCTTACAAATTGTACATAGTTATTACTTAAAAAGGTCATATAATATATACGCCAAAAAACGAATAATATTATATCGTTTGTCAATAAT
>ERZ1023658.351-NODE-351-length-13763-cov-7.745696_pt1 | contig 13763 bp, 7 predicted proteins | sample MGYA00380339_ERZ1023658 | MGnify/ENA primary metagenome ERZ1023658 (study PRJEB33179, sample SAMN07448981) | human gut metagenome | biome: Human-gut; feature: Human associated habitat; material: Faeces | host: Homo sapiens | place: India: Bhopal | collected... | reverse complement strand
CTAGAGGACAGAATGTCCTCAAAAGTAGGACTTCTCTCGGGCGGTCAGCGTCAGGCAATAACACTCCTTATGGCAACAATCAAAAAGCCAAAGCTTCTCCTGCTTGACGAGCATACAGCAGCCCTTGACCCGAAAACAGCAGCAAAGGTGCTTGAGCTTTCCGACAAAATCATTGCCGAAAACAACCTTACGGCACTTATGGTAACTCATAATATGCATGACGCAATTACTCACGGCAACCGTCTTATTATGATGAGTGACGGCAAAATTATCCTCGATATATCAGGCGAAGAAAAGAAAAATCTTACGGTTGAACACCTCCTCGAAATGTTTGAAAAAGCAAGCGGTTCAAAGCTTGAAAACGACCGTATGCTTTTAAGTAAGGATAAATAATCAAAATCATATAATCTCAAACAAAATGCCCGACACCGCAGTCGGGCATTTTTATTTGTATATTAAACTATGCACGTTTATCCGTAGCTGTGTCCGTTGGACTGCCGTCACGCAAAGGCAGAAAATTTTCCGTCAAACTGATTTTATAATGTTACTGTACAACATTCAAATATTGAGCTTTTCGCAAAATAACATTATCAAATTTGTAACACACGACATAACAATTTCTTAATCGGAATAATTAAAAACACCGATATATAGACGAATTCTACAAAAAACGCACCATAACTTGTGCATAACATAAAATTATCTTGTCAAAACGGCAAAACTGAATGTAAAAACAAACACAAAACTATCACATTAAACAAACACAATAAAATTATTGCAACCTAATTGAAAAAATCAATCTAAAATGGTATAATCTACTATAAAGAATATGGGTTAGTGTTCACATTTTGACTGAAACAGGTTAAGGATACAATTTTCGGCTGAATTCTCGTTGTTTTTTTGTAAATTAACTTCAAAATCCCGTGGCTTTGCCGATTATGTTTCACCGTTGGTCAGGCGGTAAATGTCAACCCCGAACCTAACCAAAACCAAAATATTCGGTTATGGAGGTAATAATTATGAAAACAAAAATTTCTCATTTAGGCAGAAGCACTGTTTCCGTCATCCTTGCGGTAATGATGCTCCTGTCAACAATGCTTATCGGTACTGTTTCAACAGTTAATGCTGTCTCTAAGACTTTTGAAGCCGTAAATCTTGTTGGTAATATTAACGGTAACACTAAATGGGATTCAACTGAGTATCCTTTTACTTTTGATGAAACAACAGGTTATTGGTATTTAGACATTACCATTACACAGTCGAGTGAATTTAAAGCTCGTGTCAATAATGGTTGGGATATTAGTTTCGGTGCTTCTGGTGGTGACAACTATACTATATCTGAGTCTGAAATTGGTGATTACAGAATCTCCGTTAAAGACGGTTCTGCTAATAATACTGATCTTACTGTACAAAAGACAGTGAAAAAAGTTGCTGATAGTGTAGCTCTCACAGCTAATCCTACATCTGTAAAAGTCGGAAATTCCGTTACTCTTACACCTACAGTAAGTGGTGCAAAATCGGATAATCTTACTTATACTTATAAAAAGACATCTGATGGCACAGCAACTGAAGAAAAGAATGCTGACAATTCTCTTACTGTAACCCCGACTGTAGCCGGCACTTATAAGTATACGGTCACAGTTTCAGCAGACGGTTGTTCGCCTGTTACAAGCAACGAGGTTAGTTTTACAGTAACTGATTCTGTTAAATATTATATTGGCGGTAGATTTAGTACTACATGGCATGAACCGTCAGCTAATGATCCGCAGTTTGTAGAAGATGAAAGCAATCCTGGTCTTTTCTACTATGAAACCGGTGAAACTATAGCTGATTTGTCAGGTACGATATCAGAAACTTACGGCGATACTCCAAAGTATTTTTATATATACAAAACAGCGAAGAATGAATCAACTAATTATCTTACCACAAGTGATAATGCCGGTCACAATTTCCAGAATAATACTGTTAATAACCCACTTCCGCTTATGAATCAACCTGGTACAGAGGAGAAGCGCCTTGTTCGTTTTAACGATGATAAGGACACTTCTACAACTCCGGTTACCATTTGGCTTGATACAAGAAATAACGAATATAAACTTTGGTATACAACGGCACTTCCTCATAAAGTTAATGTAGCAGAGGGTGTATCGGCAACTGTTGATAAGGCAACAGCTACAACCGGCGAAAAGGTTACTGTTACTGCAATTCCTGAAAATGGCAAAGTTCTTGACAAAGTAACTGTTGTGGGTGAAGACGGTAGTACTCCAATTGAAACCACCGTAAGTGGTAACACCGCAACATTTACAATGCCTGATCAGAATGTTACCGTAACAGGTGTAACATTCCGTGAGGCAAATAAATACACAGTAACATTCAGTTCAAGTGACAATACATTCGGTACTGTTTCTGCAATGAACGGAGCAACTTCACTCACTTCCCCTGCAACAGTAACCGAGGGCGATACAGTAACATTCACTGCAGAACCAAAGGATGGCTACGCTCTTTCCAACTGGACTGTAACGGTTAATGATACAGCAAAAACTTATAACGATTCTTCACTTTCTCTTAAGATTACAGCTAACACAACCGTAACCGCAAACTTTAAAGTAGAAGATTCAGGTACAATCGTGAATAATATGTACTTTTTGTATGGCAGCACTAACAACCCACAAAGTTGGGAAGGACAGCAGGGATATAATCAATCAGGATATGGAAAGTACAATGTTTATGAAAAAGACGGAAAATATATAGTAACTCTTAATAAAGAACATTATAAAGAACTGTATTTTGCTTTTTCAAAGCATGATTCCTATGTTAATATGGAGCCAAATACAGGTCTCAAAGCTGTAAATTCAGATAATCCTGAAGGCTTAAGACTTGTCGACGCTAAAAAACAGGAGTATTATTTGGGATCGGTTCAATATTTATTCGGTAAAATGAGCATTGTAAGTGAAAATTCTGAATATCTCGGAGATATAAAAATCATCTACGACCCGACTGCTAATACATATACGGTAAAAGCTACCAAAGATAGTGCTTCTGATACAACCGTAAATATTACAGGTAAAGATGGTACAATTCGTGCGGGCTATACTGATACTGGTGCCAGTAAAACAACTGCTGTTTTAGGTGATACAACTCTTTCAATAACAACTCCTGATAATAATATAATTGAAGCATCTGATTCATACAAGATTGATGGTAAAAATCGTGCCGTTACTGCTAAGAAAGTTCCTTATGGCTCAACAGTAACCGTTACAACCACAATTGACCCTGACGCAACCTTTGCAGGTCACAATGGCAGTGATTACTATGTTAAGGGATTCAGCGTAAACGGTATCTTTGGCGGAGTTCTTTCACAGACTGAAGGTAAAAATCATAGTAGTGATGTATATACTTATACTTTTGAAGTAAATCAAGAGATTTATGATTCATCAAAGCTTGAAATCACTCCTGTGTATTTCCTCAAAAATGATGATAACTGCGTATATTTCTACATTGAGAACTACGATTCTGCAAAACAAATTTGGGGCAATACTCCTTCATGTTATGTATATTATGGTAGTGGTACTACAACATTAGAAGCATTAGGCTATTACCCCGGACAACCAATGGTTGATTACAACGGTTCTATCTTTACTCAGATTCCTAAATTTATAGTCAATGGTGGTACCACAGAAAAAATTACAGGTATGACGCTTAATAACTATGTTTGGGACGATGTTCATAGAGATTATAACGGTAAAGTTCAAAAAAGTGATAATGCACAGACATATGACTACGATGATTTTGTTAAGATAGCTGAGAGCGGTGTTAATGTTGATAACATTATTTATCGTTTTAAGTATAACGAATTTAATAATGAACCGGCTGATACATTTGCTGCTTCTAAAGCTGATGCTGCCGGTTGGGAAGTATTCCTCGACTACCAGAATTATCCGACAGATATTTTTGGCAATAAAATTGGTACAGAGAAGCTTGACTATAAGGACACTCAGAGTGTAACCAGTAAGGATAATTACCTGTCAATTATTTCGGACGGTTACCAGAATAACTACATCGGTAAATATGCAACTGCTTGGAGCATTTATAACAAGGCTGGCGATAGAGTGGCTACTATTCCTTCATCAGCTCTCTTGTATGCCCTTGGCAAGACCGATGCGCAAATGGAAACTGCCATTGGTTCTGAATCAACTCCTACTGACTTCCTCCCGGGTAAGGATAATAGAGATAAACATTGGGCAACATTTAAAACCTTATATAATGATTATAAAGGTGTTTATGCTCAGATTAACTTTGAGGCAGCTATCAAAGGCGGTGACGATTATGGCAATCGTCTTGACGGTCGTTGGTACTATTCTCAGAGTAAACAGAAAATCACCGGTGAAATCAAGATTCAGTATGCAAATACACTTGATGACTACAAAGTAGGCGGTTTCCATGAAGATACATTTGCTGATGAAGATGCTTCATCAATTATCGGTACGACAACAGGAGCAAGTGCATACTTTACCGATCCAGCGGATAGAGTAAGAAAACTTGAAACTGAAGCTGATAATACTCAGGATTATAAGTTTGAAGTTACTGCAACTTCAACTGCAGCATACACATTTGTTGGTTGGTACCGTCTTATTGATGGTGATTACAAGGCAATCAATCCTTCAGATATGAGCAGTTTGACAGGTGCAGTTACACGAAATTCAGATGTAACGCTTGTTGCTCGTTATATCAAAACCCCGGGCGGTTCAATGACCTTCCACCATTCATTGTACAACGGAACAAATGCAGGTGGCGGTAAAGCCACTCCCGAAATTCAGGTTGTTGTTAAAAACAACGAGGGTAAATCTCTTTATGATTCAGGCAGGATTGCCGGCACAGCTTCAATCGATAAGACTAAGATTGCTGAATTAGCAGCGCAAACAGGTCTTACTGTAACTGTTACTCTTTACACAACCACAAAGAATCTTTATAATTTCAATGGCTACTATTCTGCTGAAAACACAACAGATATAACTGCTTTTAATCCTACTACTGGTTTTACAACAAATGTTAGCGGAGACAGAACAGAAGGTCTTGTAACTACATCAGAATATACGTTCTCGTTTAATGATTACTATACTAAGCATAAGGATACTCTTATTGGTGATAATGCGGGAACAGTATACTATAATTTCTATTCTGACATTACTTCTATTAAAGTACCGTATAAGGTTCAGTTCTCTTATACTGACAGAATGGGTAAACAAAAGTATTACAACAAGGCTGGTTATGTTGATCCCGAAAACACTTCATCATACACATTTGTTGAGAATGCTACTAATGTTGAAGGTGTAGAATCACATTCTGTAAAGGTAACTCTTACAGATAGCTTTATCCTTTCTCTTGCACCGTATGAGTCAAACTTTACAAAGAATCTTACTTGGGATAATCCTACAGATTCTAAGCCTTTTGATTCATCAGTTACTAACTCAATAGCTTCTGCTGTTGTTAATTCAACTCAGTCAGACAGAACAATCCACCTTAATGTTTTCCGTGACAATAACGGTAAACCTACTCCGCTTATAAATGATGCTGGTCAATTTAAGCTTTACGAAAAAGATGGTTCACCTGAATTACCTTACGGTTCAGTATTCTATACAAAAAAAGATGACGGAACTTATAAGTATGATATCACTGCTCCGAAAACATATAAAGATAGTGGTAAAGAACTTCAGTTTATGTATTGGGCAATCTACTCCGATCCGGAATGTAAGAATCTTGTTATTAATGCATACAACAGTGAAGGAGCTTTCAGCTATGTAGCGTATGATAACTGTTGGATAGTTCCTGTTTATGGAGAAAGCTCAACTCCGGTTGCATCTGTTAAGGAAGTTTCTACTTCAACTCAGTTTATGGAAGTAACAAGAAATCAGTGGACAGCTGGTGATACGACCAGCTTCGACGGATTTGACGCTGATAGTATGAAGACACTTGATAAAACTGATGATTTCATTAAGGGTGACGGTGAAGACAAGCTTTACGCTGACTTTGTACTTAACTTCTTCTATAACGGCAAACAGCTTAGTGTATTTGATCCTAACAGCAGTAAGGTTCAGACAGGTATTGTGATGCAGAAGTTAGAGTTAGAAAAAGATTCCATTGGTGTAGGTTACAATACTGATATGAAGTACTACGCTGATAAGTACACTGCTGACCTTTCCGCGGCAGCTGAAGATGCTAAACAATTAATTTTGACAGGTGAATCAAGTATCGAGTCGCTCACAAAACAGATCGATAATAAGAGACTTGACAACAAGAACAGACTTCAGTATTTTGCTCGTTTCAATAATACCGAAGCTAACGCAAATTGTGTTTATAGAGTTTACACTTATATTAGGTATCTTGATGAATCAAATAAACCTGTTGTTAAACTTGGTGATCCTATCTACTTTACACTCTATGATATTGCGAACGCAACAGTTTAATTTTAAATTTATTGTGTGCAACAGACAATACTGTTGCACACATAAAATTTAGGAAGGAGTTATTTATGAAAAAAGAGTATTCTTCTCCTGAATTTGAATTAGTAAAATTTAAATTCGAGGATATAATTTTGACCGGTAGTCTTGATGATACTCCTGAGGCTACTAAGAGTGATGGTGACGATTGGGGGTAATGATATGAAAAATACATATTGTTTAAAATCCCTAAAACGCTTTTCTGGATTGTTATTATCTGTATTTTTTATTATTATTTCTACATTTCAAATTTCTGCGGCTTCATATGAAACCGACGGCTTTGTATATTCTGTTTCTGACGGTAATGCGAGCGTAACTGGATATAAAGGTGATAAGACCGATATTGTTCTTCCACTTAAGCTTCAAAGTTGGTCTGTATCGGAAATTTCTGATTTTGCCTTTGTGGGAAAGACCACAATAACATCGGTCAGGCTTAACGAAGCAAGATATCTTAGAAGAATCGGTACTGATTCTTTTTACGGTTGTACTTCGCTTGAATCAATTTCAATTCCTATCTGGGTGAGAGATTTTGGTGCTGCCGTATTTCAGAATTGCACAAGTTTAAAATCTGTTACCTTTAACTGTGTGCCGAGTAAAATTACCGATCAGATGTTCTACAATTGTACTTCTTTAGACAAGGTATATTTACCTGCCGGTACAAGTGCGATTGGTAAGAGTGCTTTTGCTGAATGTAAATCATTATCTGAGGTGTTTATTCCTACATCCGTGACTTCTATTGCTTCTAACGCTTTCAGAAGCTCTCCGAATGTAACAATCAAGGGCAGTTACGGTTCTTATGCCGAGGAATATGCAAAGGCTAACAATATTCCGTTTAACGGCATTTCTGCTTATGATGTCGGTGATGTTAATATGGATGGCAGGATTGATATTTTAGATGCAACTCTTATTCAGAAGTATGTTGCCGGTATTGTTGAACTTTCGACAGAGCAAAAACATCTTGCCGATTATAACAACGATGGTGACATTACGGTAGTTGACGCAACGGAAATTCAGAAGTTTATCGTTCATTTAAACTAACCAATAAAAAACAGGCTCACTTTTTGTGAGTCTGTTTTATTTCGGAGGATGCTTTGCCAAAATATTTAATAGCTGATTTTATCGTTGAAATTGAACCAAAATTTGATTACTTAAAAAAATTGTCCGAACCGTTTTTGTATGAAGGGGAGAGAAGTGCAGATTTTTCTGCAATACCGTCAGACTCATACTTAAATTCCCTGTTGAGCCGTATGGTTGAAGGTTCAACCATTGATGAAGCCGAAGAATTTGCAACGGCGTCAATTTTTAACCGTAAAATAATTCACCGTGGCGCTATGCTTGTGCATTCCTCGGCACTCGTTTTTGACGGAAAAGCGTATTTGTTTTCCGCCGATTCAGGCGTCGGCAAATCCACTCATACAAAGATGTGGCTGAAAAGATTCGGCTCAAAAGCTCATATTCTCAATGACGATAAGCCTGTTGTGAAAATTAAAAACGAAGTCCCGCTATGCTGCGGAACTCCGTTTGACGGCGGAAGCGGAATTGCTAACAACGAAACCGTTTCCGTAGGCGCTATAATATTCATAGAACGCTCAGACGATAATTTTGTTACAATTCCCGACACAAAGGAGATTGTACAAAGGCTCTATAAATCGACTGTCAAATTTGTGAATAAGTCAGACGGAATGTCTTTGCTCTCAAATCTCGATAATCTTATTCGGCATACAAAATTTTATGTGTTACATTGCAATACAGATGATTCTGCCGTGGATGTTGCCTACAACAATATAATTAAAAACTGCAAATAAAAGACGGTCTGTTTTCGCAGACCGTCTTGTTATATGTATAAAATTGATTACTTGATTTCCTTAATCCAGCCTTCGGGAGCTTCGATTCTGCCCATCTGAATACCTGTAAGTGTATCGTAAAGCTTCTTTGTAATCGGACCCATTTCATCCATACCGCTCGGGAAACAAATTTCCTTGCCGTGGTCGTTAATTTTGCCGACAGGTGAGATTACGGCAGCTGTACCGCAAAGACCGCATTCTGCAAAGTCCTTAACTTCATCAAAGTAAACTTCTCTTTCTTCAACCTCAAGACCAAGATAATGCTCAGCAACATACATAAGTGAACGGCGGGTAATTGAGGGGAGAATGCTGTTAGACTTTGGAGTAACAACCTTGTTGTCTTTTGTTACAAAAATAAAGTTAGCACCGCCTGTTTCTTCAACCTTAGTTCTTGTAGCGGCATCAAGATACATATTTTCGTCAAAACCTTCTGCATGAGCGGTAACAATAGCGTGAAGGCTCATTGCATAGTTAAGTCCTGCCTTGATGTGACCTGTGCCGTGAGGAGCAGCTCTGTCAAAGTCTGAAACCTTAATTGTAATAGGCTTTGCACCGCCCTTAAAGTAAGGACCTACAGGAGTAGTAAATACTCTGAACTGATATTCTGCCGACGGCTTAACACCGATTACAGGACCGCTGCCGAACATATACGGACGAATATAAAGTGTTGCGCCTGTGCCGTACGGAGGAACATAATCGGCATTTGCCTTAACAACATTGCAAACAGCCTCAACAAACTTTTCTTTTGGAAATACAGGCATCTCAAGACGCTTACAGCTGTCCTCCATTCTCTGTCCGTTAAGGTCAGGTCTGAACACAACAATTCTGCCGTCACAGGTAGTGTACGCTTTCATACCCTCAAAGCAAGTCTGAGCATACTGCAAAACGCCTGCACATTCGCTGATAGTAATTGTGGTGTCGGCTGTCATACTGCCGTTGTCCCACTTACCGTCTTTATAATTAGCTACAAATCTTTCACCGATGGGCATATAACCGAAGCCAATGTTTGCCCAGTCAATATTCTGCTTTTCCATCATAAATACTTCCTTTCAATATAAGAAAAAACCTCATTGGTTATACACATATTTTAGCACTTTAACACGCAACTTGTCAATGTTATAACAGCATATTTCACCGTTTTTATGATAATTTATACGCTTTTTAATGTATAATATGAATTTTACTGCATAAGAAACTTTCATTTTGCCGATATTATCTTTTAAAGGGCAAAACAAACAACAATGTTCTTCTACAGAATAAAAAAATTGCTGTTGGGATATATACTTAATTTAATAAGTTACATGGGTGATTTTATGGCTGAAGTTGTAAAAATAGTATTGACGGGAGGACCTTGCGGTGGCAAGACTTCCGCATTGAAATATATCAGCGAAGAGCTTAAAAAGCTTAATATTCCTACAATTACAATCGGTGAGGTTGCAAGCAGATTGTTTAGTGAGGGCAAAACCCCCGAAAATGTAGGTTCCTATGAATTTCACAGAGAACTGTTTGAAATTCAGCTTGCTGAGGAGAATGAAAAAACGCAAATTGCCAAAAATATGGATTGTGAAAAGGTAGTTTTGCTTTTTGACAGAGGATTGCTTGACAGCAGAGCATATGTTACGGAAGATGAGTTTGCAAAGTATGCAGGTATCCACAATTTGAATGAAGATGTAATACGAAGCTCTTATGACGCAGTATTTCATCTTGTGACTTCCGCAGACGGTGCTGAAGAGTATTACGGAAAAGAAACTAATATTTTCCGCAGAGAAGAAAGTCTTGAAAAAGCAAGAGAAGTTGACACAGATGTTATGGCTGTGTGGACAGGCACACCGCATCTGAGAATTATTGATAATTCGACCGACTTTGATACTAAGCTGAAAAGACTTCTCAAGGAGGTTGTCGCATTTCTCGGAATTCCGAAACCGCTTGAAATTGAAAGAAAATTTTTGATTGAATATCCTGATATTGAATTTTTGAACAGCATAAAAACCTGTCGCAGAATTCCTATTACACAGGCATACCTCACTACTCCCGAGGAAGGATATTTCAGAATCCGCAAAAGGGGAGAGGGTGACAAGGCTGTATATATCAAAACTGTAAAAATTAAAATATCGGATATTAAGCGGATCGAAATTGAAAATTATATTTCAAAAGAACAATATGACTCGTACCTTGCTCAAAGGCAGTATGTTACAGGCGTCATCAGTAAAGACAGATATTGCATTGTTGACAACAGCACCTACTGCGAACTTGATGTTTATCCGTTCTGGAATGACAGGGCAACAATAGAAATTGAATTGCTTAGTGAAGATCAGCGGTATCAACTTCCTAAGTTTGTAAAGCTTATAAGAGAGGTTTCGTCTGAACCCGATTATAGGAATCTTGCACTTGCTCAGAAATACGGAAAGCCGTAATTTGGCGGATTTTGTCCGAAAAAAACTTTTTAAAAATTAAATATGAAAAAAATTCAAAAAAGTGTTGACAAATATGCCGTATATGGGTATAATATAAAGGCTGACTGAGGTCAGCAACTAATGCGCCAATAGCTCAGCTGGATAGAGCAACTGCCTTCTAAGCAGTAGGTCAGGGGTTCGAGTCCCTTTTGGCGCGCCACTTATGGTGGGATTAGCGTAGTTGGTTAACGCGCCAGTTTGTGGCACTGGAGACCGCCGGTTCGAATCCGGCATTCCACCCCATTTGACTCATTAGCTCAGTTGGCAGAGCACTTGACTTTTAATCAAGGTGTCCGGAGTTCGAATCTCCGATGGGTCACCAACAGCCGCTGAAGAAATTCTTTGGCGGCTTGTTTTTTTAACAATCAATAAAAGTAGAATATATACTGAGCCGTCGCCAAGCGGTAAGGCAACGGACTTTGACTCCGTCACCCGTGGGTTCGAATCCCGCCGGCTCAGCCATGAAACAGGCACTTGCAATTATGTGAGTGCCTGTTTCAATTATAGTTACCTGTCGAGGGTTATGCTATTGCGTTGCAACGATATACATAAAAAAGAATGCAAAAGATAAATTTTTTAAAAATACTCTTGACCTAAAGTTAGCTTGAGGTTATATAATATAGCTAAAGAGAGATATTTCTGATTTATATTTAAAATTTATATGATAAGGAGCTCTGATTACGATGTATATTGAAAAAATAAACGGACCGCAGGATGTTAAGAAACTCAGTATTGATGAACTTAACGCTCTTGCATCGGAGATGCGTGACGCTTTACTTCACCGTGCAAGTGTTCACGGCGGTCATTTCGGCCCGAATTTCGGTATTGTAGAGGCAACAATTGCCCTTCATTATGTATTTGATTCACCACAGGACAAGTTTGTGTTTGATGTATCACACCAGTCATATCCGCATAAAATCCTTACAGGCAGAAAAGAGGCATATATTGCACAGGAGCATTACGATGATGTAACAGGCTATACAAGCCCCATAGAGAGCGAACACGATATGTTTACTGTCGGTCACACATCAACCTCTGTCAGCCTTGCCTGCGGACTTGCAAGGGGCAGAGATGTAACAAACGGCAAGGGTAATGTTATTGCACTCATCGGTGACGGTTCAATCAGCGGCGGTGAGGCTCTTGAAGGTTTTAATGTTGCCGGTGAAATGGATTCAAACCTGATTATTATAGCAAATGATAACCAAATGTCAATTGCAGAAAATCACGGCGGACTTTATAAAAATCTCAAACTTCTTCGTGACACAGACGGCAAGGCTGAATGTAATCTTTTCAAGTCAATGGGGCTTGATTATGTATATGTCAAGGACGGCAACAATATTGAAGAGCTTATCAAGGCTTTTAAGTCTGTAAAAGACATTGATCATCCTGTTGTTGTTCATATTAACACTCTTAAAGGTAAAGGTTATAAGCCTGCTGAAACCGACAAAGAAAGCTGGCATTGGTGTATGCCGTTTGATATTGAAACAGGCAAAACTATTGTTAATTTTCCTGATGAGGAGGACTACAGCTCAATTACAACAGATTATCTTAGAAATAAGATGAAGTCTGACAAGTCAGTTGTGGCGATTACAGCCGGCACTCCCGCACTTTACGGCTTTACTCCTGATGAGAGAAAAGCATTCGGCAGACAGTTCCTTGATGTAGGTATCGCAGAACAGACAGCTGTTGCAATTGCGTCTGCTATCGCAAAGAACGGCGGCAAGCCCGTATTCAATGTTTACAGCTCATTCATACAGAGAACCTACGATCAGCTTTCACAGGACTTGTGCATTGACTCAAACCCTGCAACAATCCTTGTTCAGACTGCATCGGTAAACGGTATGACAGATGTTACGCATCTCGGAATTTTTGATATTCCCATGATTTCAAACATTCCTAACCTTGTTTATATCGCTCCGACAACTAAGGAAGATTACCTTGCAGTCCTCGACTGGAGCATTGAGCAGACAGATTACCCTGTTGCAATTCGTGTTCCCGTTGCAGAACTTGTTTCAACAGGCAAGCCTTGCACAAAGAATTTTGCAGAACTTAATAAATATGGAGTTGCTCAGCAGGGCGGTAAGATTGCCGTAATCGCACTCGGTTCATTCTATGGAATGGGCGAACAGGCTGCAAAGCTTATTGAAGAAAAAACAGGCACAGCGCCTACTCTTATCAATCCTTACTACATTACAGGCGTTGACACAGAACTTCTTGAAAGCCTCAAGAAAGACCATGATGTTGTTGTGACACTTGAAGACGGAGTGCTTGACGGTGGCTTTGGTGAGAAGATTGCCCGTTTCTACGGTCCGTCAGATGTTAAGGTTATCAATTTCGGTCTTAAAAAGGAATTCCTTGACAGATATAATCCTGCCGATGTCCTCAAAGAAAACCGCCTCACACCCGAACAGATTGCAGAAGATGCAGTCGCTTTGATTTAAATAATTTAAAAATAACTATTATAAACGAATTTTAGGAGTTAATATCAATGGTAAAACAGACAGCAGGAAGAGATCAGCTCGGTGAGTTTGCACCGAAATTTGCAGAAATTAATGACGATGTGCTTTTCGGTGAAGTGTGGAGTAGGGAAGACAAACTTTCACTTCGTGACCGTTCACTTGTTACAGTTGTTGCACTTATGTCACAGGGACTTGTAGATTCTTCTTTTAAGTATCATCTTATGTCAGCCAAAAACAACGGCATTACAAAGGAAGAAATTGCAGAAATCATCACTCATTCCGCATTCTATGCAGGATGGTCAAAAGCTTGGGCAGCTTTCAATATGGCAAAAAAGGTTTGGACAGAAGAATAAAGAGCAGTTGCATATATATTTCTCTTGTGATACAATTAACTCAGTTGTTTTAAATCTTGATTTTTACAAAGGGAAATATTATGAGAAAGACTAAATTTATAATTACCTTGTTAATGGCTGTGCTGTTGACTTTTTCATCAGCCTTTTGCGTAAGTGT
>ERZ1023658.345-NODE-345-length-13954-cov-38.990503_pt1 | contig 13954 bp, 10 predicted proteins | sample MGYA00380339_ERZ1023658 | MGnify/ENA primary metagenome ERZ1023658 (study PRJEB33179, sample SAMN07448981) | human gut metagenome | biome: Human-gut; feature: Human associated habitat; material: Faeces | host: Homo sapiens | place: India: Bhopal | collected... | reverse complement strand
TGACAATCAACGGAACAATCGCACAGTTCAGTTGCAAGCAGAGCGTGACCAAGGCTATCTGGGATGCCAAGGGCAACAGAGCCATAGGCAAGAGTAAAGAAGCCAAGGAGGTGAATTTTGCGCTCGACAACATCAAGGCTCAAATCGCCAAGCATTACCAACGACTTTCCGACCGTGAGGCGTTCGTTACCGCTGAAATGGTGAGAAACGCCTATCAAGGCATAGGCACCGAATACGAGACCTTGCTCAGAGCTTTCGACAAGGAGAACGCAGCCTTTGCCAAACGTGTAGGCAAGGACAGAGCCAAGAACACTTACAACAAGTATCTTGTGGTGAGAAAGTACGTTGCCGAGTTCATCAAGTATCAGTACAAGCGCAGCGATATGTCCATGAATGAGCTTACCGAGGAGTTTATCCGTGACTATTGCCTTTACTTGAAAAATGTGGTAGGGCTTGCGCAGTCCTCCATTTGGATTTACTCCATACCTCTGAAACATATCGTCACGGCGGCACACTACAACGGCAAGATACCGAGAAATCCGTTTGCCATGTACCACGTTGACCCAGACCACAAGGAACGTGAGTTCTTGACCTTGGACGAGCTTACCGCCATGACAGAGATAAAGTTGGAAGACCCCAACATGGCATTTGCGAGAGACCTTTTTATCTTTGGCAGTTGGACAGGTATAGCTTTCATCGACATCAAGAACTTGACGGAAGATAACATCAGCATGGTAAACGGTGCTCCTTGGATAGTGTCCAAGCGTCAGAAGACAGGCGTACCGTTCCAAATCAAGCTGATGGATATTCCCATGCAGATTGTTGAGAGATACAAGTCTTTCAGAAAAGACAACCACTTGTTCAATATCGGCAACCTTGACAGCATCAACAAGCGCATCAAAAAAGTAGCGGTAATGTGTGGCATCAAGAAACAAGTTTCATTTCATGTCTCCCGCCATAGTTGGGCTGTTTTAGCATTGGAGTATGGTATGCCAATAGAGAGCGTTAGCAAAATTCTCGGTCACACGAATATCACCACGACACAGATATACGCCAAGGTGACAAGCAGCAAACTTGACCATGATATTTCTGTCTTTGAAAGTCGAATCAAGGGGCATTTGCCTGTAATGGGAGGAATGGCATGAAAAAGACAACTATCACTATGGACGGAAATGGGATACTTTCCATTCCGTCCAACTTAGAGGAACTGTGGATGAGTGAGGGAGAGTTGGTTGATATACTTTATGTTACCGCTCCGAAACTCAATGCTGTGATACGAGCTATATATAAAGAGGGTATGTTGTCTATGTCGGAAGTCCAACGAAGGGAAGAACTTTCCAAGGGTATTTGGCAAACGTTGTATGGATTCCCTATGGTTGTTGCCATTTGCTTCCGTCTAAACTCTAATGGTGCGGCACAACTTCGTGATGCCATCATCAAGAGATTGTACGGAGCAAAAGAGAAAACAAACATTGTCTTGCAACTATATGGAGGGACTAATTCCTTTAGTTGAGAATGGTCGCTTTTTTGACGCTTCGATGATTCGCTGTCGTATTGACTTATTGACGTACTGATTCATTGTCGTATGGAAGTGCAGTTGCAATTTGATAAAGAAGTATCCATGCAAAGAAGTGTGTAAGCATATATGCATTGATGCCATACGTTTTACATTTTTATCGTATGACATATAAAACGTATGACATGCAGGAATACATTTTTGTTCATCCCGAGGAATGGCATTCAAGGAAAACTCATTCTTCGGGATTTTTTTCGTTTTCATCCTTTAGCATAAAGAAAATGAGCCGTTCCTTGGAGGCTTTGCGCCTCCAGCCACAGGGCGAACCTCCGCAGTGTTTTCAATGGTATTAGATTTACTCTTGCCAAAACATGGTGTCCATAAAGACACAGCAAGATATCTTTTCAGTTACTCCGGTTGATTCCGGTAACTGAAAAGCCTTGCACCGCCGTGGGCTGAATTATCCTCCGCAGTCGGATAATTTCCAAGTTTTTTAATCGGAGATTAGACATATAATGAACCATTAAATTGAAAGGATAAGACAAGATGAAAAAGACCAGTAAGTACGGGAGAAATCCCAAGTTGAATCCGAAGACGCACTGCGTGATGGTGCGCTTCGACGATGGGGAATGGAACAAGTTCCTCACGATGTACGAGGAATCACAGGTGTATGCGAAAGCGGTCTTCCTGAAAGCGCATTTCTTCGGTCAGAAATTCAAGGTGCTGAAGGTGGACAAGGCGATGCTGGAATACTGCACCAAGCTGTCCGACTTCCACGCACAGTTCCGCGCCATCGGCACGAACTACAACCAAGTCGTGAAGGAATTGCGCTGCCATTTCTCCGAGAAGAAAGCGATGACATTGCTATACAGGTTGGAGAAGTGTACCATCGACCTTGTGAAGTTGAGCCGGGAGATTGTAGAGCTTTCAAGAGAGATGCATGCTAAATGGGAACAACGGATGGAGTAGCTTAATGATGCCGATAGCGAAAGAATACCCCATTTACGTATCGTAAGTGGGGCACTTCTCTGACACAACTCGCTCATTTGTAAATGTAAACGACCAAGTTCTTTCATCTTTCTTTATCCATACTCTCCCTGTATTCCGAAGGCGATACTCCTAATAGCTTTTTTACATAACGACTGAAATGCGAATAGTTATAGAACCTCAGTTGGTCTGCTATCTCCGTCAGCATAAGACTGGTGTCGTCCAACATCTGTACGATAATGTTACGGGTATAATAGGAAATCCATTCGGACGCTGATATATTGCTCACCTTACGGCAAATTTCGGAAAGATATTTGGGAGTGATACATAGCTTGTCGGCATAGAAAGCCACTTCGCGCTGCGTAGCACTGTTTTTTGACACTTCATCAAGAAAGCGCAGGAAAGCCAGAGCGGTAGTATTGCCGAATTTCATCTGCTCAATTTCGCGTGAATAGATGTCCCACATATCGAACAGGAATATCTGCAACAGTCGCCCGATAACATCCGAGCGGAAAATATGCTTTCGCTCCAACCGCTCCCTGAACAGAGAGAAGTCACTTTCGCACAACTTCCACTCTTCCTCTGTAAGATGGAATACTGGATTGAGCTTTATAAAGACAAAACCTTTGACAGCCCACACCATTTCGGGATTGAACATCCCGAGAAAATCCTTGGAAACCAAAAGGAAATCGGCATCAAAATCGTCACTATAAGTCACGTCTGTTATTTTCGAACTCATCTGCCAAATGACCAAGTCATGTGGTACTATGTGAAACTCCTGACCGTTGAACCAAAATCGGGCTTCACCTCCCCGACATAAGATATGCAAATGGTACTTGTCGGTGAACTGGGAAGGCAGGCTATGGTCTTTCAGCGTATTAAACAGCAATACGTCACTCTCTCGGTAGTCCGGGTAATGCATGCCCGAACGCTCCATTTCTTGCAATAGTTGAAAATCTTCCGGCATATTATTCTTTGTTTTAACGAGTTGCAAAGTTAGTCTTTTAATCTGTCATTCGCTAACAGTTCTCTGTTTTTCTTTCACAAATGCCCGTAGCGATTTTACAAAACGGGTAATTGTGAAAATTACTCCGCTGTTCATGTATCATCCAGACGAAGAACAATGTCGAACTTTGCAATGTCGGAAAGAAAGTAAAGCTATCAGAACATAATTATCAAGAACAAATAAAAATAAAGTACAGGAGGATTTTAACATGAAACAAACTCTTTTCCTATTAGTAAACTTGTTGTGGATTACGCTGAATATAGAAGCTGCCACATACAATGTACAAGGCAGAATCACAGATGCCCGTACAGGCGAAGCCGTCAGTTATGCAACGGCAACTCTCAAACTTCCCGGTTCAGACCAGCTGCTTAAAGGTGCGGTCAGCGACGAATCGGGAGAATTTACCATTGGCGACCTTAAGGCAGGTGATTACCATCTTGTCATTTCTTTTATCGGATACAAGGACTTGATTCGTGACATCCATATCGTGGAAAATACAAATCTTGGGAACTTGTCGATAGAGGAAGACAGTCAGGTACTGGGTGAGGTTCAAGTCGTAGGACAGAAAGCCCAAATGAAATTTGAACTCGACAAAAAGGTGTTCAATGTGGAACAAAACCTCTCTTCCATTGGCGGAACTGCCAGCGATGTTTTGACACAAATCCCATCAGTTGAAGTGGACCACGAAGGTCAAGTTTCCTTACGCGGCAATTCCAATGTGACAGTATGGATTAACGGCAAGGCATCGGGACTCTCTTCGGAAAACAGGGGGGACATCCTGCGCCAACTCCCTTCGGAAAGCATCGAAAGAGTGGAAGTCGTAACCAATCCTTCATCCAAATACAGTTCAGAGGGTTCTGCCGGAATCATCAACATCATACTGAAACGTGACCGGCGTTCCGGATATTTCGGTAGCATACAGACAGGGGCAGACAATTCCGGCGGATATAATGCCAGCGGAAACATCAACTACAGCTCCGGAAAACTGGAGGCGTTTGCCAACGTGGGTTACAGGCATAATGTTTTCAGGAACGGAGGCTATTCCGACCGTTACGCACTGGACGGGAACAGCAACGAAATATCCTTGCTCCATCAAGAGAATACAGGAAAGATGACCGGTAACTACACCATGTTGAGAGGTGGATTGACTTGGCTGCCGACATCGAAGGACAGATTCAGCTTGTCCGGCATGGCATGGCTTGGCGGGTACAGACGTAACAATACAACGGATTATCTTTTTACCGAAAGCGTTTCCGATGGTTATAGCCGCCAACGCTTGCAACACGAAGATGCCGACCATGACTTTTACAATGTGGAGTTAGGCTACAAGCATGATTTCTCGGAAAGCAGCAGTTTAGACTTTACCGCCACATACAGTTATATGGATTTGGGGATGACAATTGATTACGATGACCGGACAACAGACCATGCCGCCACGTCCACCCTGTTTCAAAGACAGGGAGGAGGAAACCAGATTACAACGTGGGATGCCCAGCTTGATTATACCAAACGTTGGAGCAACGGCAGCCAACTGGAAGCCGGATATAAAGGGACATGGCAACGCAACAATAGCCCTGTAAGCCTCTATACGGGACAGGCGGAGACAGACCTTTCGTTTGATGCCGACCGCTACAACCGCTTCCTGTACAATCAGGATGTGCATGCGGCTTATCTGACATACGGGGGAAAGATTGGCAATTTCAGCTATCAAGGTGGACTGCGTGGAGAATACACACGGATAACCGGACAACCCGTATTATGGGACGTCTCCATCGGTGGCGAAATGAATGGAACAAGCTATGACAATGACTATTTCCGGCTGTTCCCCAGTGCATTCCTGTCCTATGCGCTGCCACACGGCAATGAAATCCAATTGAACTATACACGACGCATTACACGTCCGGGCGTGTTGCAGTTGAACAGCTTCCGCAACATTACCGATGCAACCAACATTTCTTATGGTAATCCAGAACTGACCCCGTCATACACTAATGCTTTTGAACTCAATTACATCAAAAGTTGGGACAATCATACGTTGTCGGCTTCCGCCTATTATCGTACCAGTGACGATATTATACAGCAAATTCGCTTCATGGGCGAAGGGAACGTAATGTATTCCACTTTCGAGAATGTGAGCCAATCTCAATCGGCAGGACTGGAACTGGTAGGGAAAAACAACTTGTTCCGTATTCTTGACCTAACTTCCACCGCCAATCTTTTCTACTATAAACTGGACGGATTCAACTTCCGACCGGCAGAAGCGATAAATGAAGTGTTTGATGATGGTAATGAGAATTTTGCATGGAATGCGAGAATTATCGCCAACACCTTGCTACCTTGGGGACTTTCCTTTCAGGTCACGGGCAATTATAATTCCAGACAAGTGATAGCCCAGGGAAGCAGTGAAGCCAGTTTTTCAATGGATGCCGGATTAAGGAAATCCTTTATGGATAGGACACTCAACATCGCTATCAGCGCAAGAGACCTGTTCAATTCCCGTAAATGGAAGTCACATACTTCAGGAACGTCTTTCCGCCAATACGCTGAAAACTGGTGGGGTGGCAGATACATCGGACTGACCCTGTCATGGAGTTTCGGCAATATGAAAACGAAGCGTGACCAAATGCCGATACAGGAAAATATTGAGATTCCGACCATAATGTAAATCTATGTGTAACTCTAAATATATATATATCAATGGAAAGAACAATTAGATTTTGCCGCATGGCAGCCATGTTATTGATTATGGCATCTTTGCTTACTTCATGTTCCAATGCAACGGAAGAACAACCGGCACAGGCATTCAGACTGTCTGTGTCCGTGGAATCGGGCGGAACCGTCCTCGTTAAAGAAATTTATCTATATTGATTATCAATATATTATGCAGAAAACAATGAAATTTGCACAAACAAACCGCACCGTCTGAGACGGTCTGAGGCGATGGGAGGAATGGGTGGACAAACAAATTTTATCTCTTATACAATAGGAGTCTTAATAATCTTGGCTTTGATAGCATCTTTTAAGAGCTTACTATTAGCATCGTCCTTTTTCAATAACGTAATCAATAATTTGCGGTATTCTTCTTTATTCCTTACACCTGTCTCTTCACAAACTTTGGAATTAGGAATCAACGCATTCTTTAAATTAAATACACGTAGAATCCCGTCATAATCTTCATTGTCTAATATCTTCTGAAAATAAGCCTTAATTCCATCATAAATCGCCTGTTTGTCGATACTCCCATACTTAATATCTATTTCTTTAATGGCATCTGAGAATTCATGTGCTCTAAAATCAGCTAATTCTTGATATTTTTGTGATAAAGTCTCTTTGAAAAATAAAAGAATTTGTGATGGCATTTCTTTCGCGAAGAAATTAATAAGATTCTTCTTGACAGTTTTAAATACATCATTGGGGACCTTTCCCATATGATTTGCCACAGTTTTTACAACATCCTTGATTAATAAAAGATTTTCTGCCTCAGCAACATCTAACACCCATATATTTTTTGAGACAAGATTATTTATATCCACTTTGTCTCTTCTATCCCTATCTATAATACCATAGGAGTGAATATGGTGGATTTCAAATGCATCATTGAAAGATTTGGCTATCTGAATAACCTTCGTACAACTATTTACAGGTTTTAACGTATAGTCTGAAAATACTTGACTATATATTTCATAATCAATACTGCTATCATCTCCTTCTATAAATATAACTGGTAATCGACTCCCTAATACTTCCAAATATAACTGTTCAGGGATAGGCATTGCTTCATTTAATATTTCATAATCCCATTTCCCATCTTCATAAGATTTTGCCCATATTTTCTTAGCATTTTGTCTTGAAAACGCAAAATCAATACTGTGCGTGAGATAAATAAACACACAATCAGGACGCTCGTTTTCAATCAAGTCAAATAAGCGTTTAATTAATGAAATATGAATGTGCATTTCCGGCTCATCAATGATGATAATTGATTTTTCAGGAGCACATAATACCTCGCCAATAAGATAAAAAATACATCTTTCGCCATCGCTCATTTCCGAACCATTGTACTTCTTATCTGGACGCCCATCTTGGTATGCATCTATAATACCTGCTCTTTTCTCAAGTTTTCTATGAGGTAATACACCTTCCCAAATTCTCTGAATTTTATCTAATTTTGTAATTGGTTTTTCCCCACCATGATCTTTATAATAAACAGATTTCTCATATTCTTCTGAATGAAGTAATACCATTAGCTTATCATAATCATTCAGTAAAGAAGTATTTAAATTATTATTCCAACGATTATTCTTTCTCCCATAATTTTTAAGCCAATCTTTATTATCATTATGCGTACCATATAGTAGATCTTCTTTAGCAACTTCCATTGATGTTGTACGAACAGAAGATGGCATACTTAAAGACTTTTGCGCAGATATGCGGTGAACCTTTTCATAATTATTCTCTTCTATCCAACTTCCAAAACGTGTTTTTCCTGCACCATTGGCACCAACAACGACAAGTTGCTCAAAATCAAGTTTCACTTTTTCAACTTCTCCTTTTTTAGGAGGTAGTAATATTTCCATAATTAGCAAACAAATTAAAGGTCAATTTGTAATATTTCAAATATAGCAAAGATAACAAAATCAATCGGCATATCGAATATAATTCACTATATTTGCGCAATAAAATTGCATTTAAGAATGAAACTGAATAAGATAAAGGTAGTCTTGTCGGACAAAGGCATTTCTCAAACATGGTTGGCCAAGCAACTTGACAAAAGTTTCAGTATGGTTAACGCCTATGCGTGCAATAGAAACCAGCCTAATTTGGAGACGCTGCAAAAAATTGCAGAGATTCTTCAATTGGACCTGAAAGATCTAATAACAGACAAGGATGAACGTCAATAGCGTTTGCGACTATCTATTATTTTTACAGTGCAACTTCCGATAATACAGAAATATAGTAATATATGACTCCTGAAGAAAAAGCAAGAATAAAAATTGATCAGTGGTTTGCTGATGCTGGTTGGGAAGTTATCAATAGGGATGATTATGAGCCAACTTGTACAGCTGTCGCTATAAGGGAAGGATTGCTAAAAGGTAATCTCGAAGCAGATTATTTTCTTTTCATAAACGGAAAGGCTGTTGGTGTACTTGAAGCCAAACGTGAAGAAACAGATACTTTTTCTTCTAAAGTATGCGAACAAGCCGCCTTATATGCCAAAAGCGTACCTAATATATATCAGACATATCAAAAGCCACTGCCATTTATATTCACATCCAACGGAAAGGAATTATACTTTTGTGATTTCCGAGAACAAGACCATTATTTCAAACAAATAATGACTATCCCGACACCTCACGAATTGGTTAAAAAATTAGGGATAAATGATTATTTTGCCGGACTTCCTACTTTGCGTAAGAAAGGCTTGCGTGATTGCCAATACGAAGCTATAACAGAGTTGGAAAAGAGTTTCCGTTCGGGACAAAAACGAGCATTGATGGTACTTGCCACCGGTGCAGGAAAGACTTATACAGCTTGTCTTGCAGCCTACAGAATGCTCTCATACACTCCTATGCGTAGGGTCTTATTCCTTGTTGACAGAAACAATCTTGGAAAACAGGCTGAAGGAGAGTTTGGTACTTTCCGTTTGACTGAAAACGGAGAGGCTTTCAATACTATCTTTACGGTCAATCGTCTTCGGTCATCTTCTATTCCTTCTGATAGCAATGTCGTTATTTCTACAATACAACGCCTATTCTCATTCTTGAAAGGAGAAACTATTGAGGATAATGATGACGATGATGAAAACGAACCTGCTGAGGAAGTGATCTTGCCACCCAATCTCGATTTACCGCACGATTACTTTGATATGATTATCATAGATGAGTGCCACCGCTCTATTTATAAAAATTGGCGTAAGGTACTGGAATATTTCGACACTGCAAGATTGGTTGGTTTGACAGCAACGCCTATTCCAGAAACAATGGCATTTTTCAATAACAATCGCATTGTCAACTACAAATTGGAGAAGAGTATCGTTGACGGTGTGAATGTGGATTGCCGGGTGTATAGAATAAAAACACAGGTCACGGAAACAGGCGGAGCTATATTGGAGGGCGAGAAATTTAAAGAAGAAACAAGATATACGGGTGAGGTCAAGACTGTAAGCAGTAAGGAAACCAAAACCTATACAAATAAGGAACTTAATCGGAGTATTATCAATCCGGCACAGATAAAACTTATTCTTTCGACTTATCGGGATGTGGTTTACACAGAACTCTTCAATGACCCACAGCGTGAGCCGAATATGGATTATCTTCCTAAAACCTTGATATTCGCTCTCAATGAAGCCCATGCCACAAATATCGTACAAATAGCTAAAGAAGTGTTTGGGCGGACTGATGACAGATTTGTTCAGAAAATCACATATTCGGCAGGTGACAGCAACGAGTTGATACGCCAATTTCGCAATGACAAGGATTTCCGCATAGCTGTGACTTGTACATTGGTTGCTACAGGAACGGATGTAAAGCCGTTGGAAGTGGTAATGTTCATGCGTGATGTGGAATCATTGCCGTTGTATATTCAGATGAAGGGACGCGGAGTGCGTACAATAGGCGATGAACAATTACGCAATGTCACTCCGAATGCATTCAGTAAGGATTGTTTTTATTTGGTTGATGCTGTAGGCGTAACGGAACATGAAATGACAATTCCGACAGCAAGCGATGAACCGACCACAAAAACTATCACTCTGAAAGAATTGTTAGAGCGTATCAGTCACGGCTATATTCCTGATGAATATCTCAAACGACTTGCTGCCACGCTTGCTAGAATCTATAATAAAGCGGATGATTCGCAGCGGAAAGAGTTTACCCGTTTATCTCGTGATGACATGAAGGAACTTTCTGCCAGGATATACGATGCGCTTGAAAAAGGCACTCTGCCACCGTTTGTCAGCACAGAAAAGCCAAATTTAGAACGCAAAGGCTTAGTGTCTCCCCTTGCCAATCATGCTGATGCACGGAGATATTTGCTTATTCTTGCGGCAGGTTTTGTCAATACGCTAATGCCCGGAGAAGATACGCTTATCTCAAAAGGTTTCTCCATTGAGGAGGCTAAAAACACGACGGAGGCATTTGAGGAATTTTGTAGAGAGAATGCAGATGAAATAGAGGCTCTTCGCATTATCTATAACAATGAAGGCGAGCCGATAACCTATTCAATGCTGAAAGATTTGGAGCATAAACTCAAAATGGCAAACAACCATTTTGCTCCAAAACAAATTTGGAATTCGTATGCAGTTCTTTCTCCAGGCAAGGTAAAGCGTTCTACAACAAAAGAAGAAAGTGATGCTTTGACAAACATCATACAACTGGTACGTTTTGCTTTCCGCCAAATTGAGAGATTGGACAGCGTAGTTACTACATCCAAGCAATATTTCAATCTATGGTTAGGACAAAATCAGCGTGAAATAACCGACAAGCAGCGTGAAGTAATCAGTCGTATTGTAGATTACATCGCTTCTAACGGAGCTTGTACGGTCAGGGATATTCGTGAAGATGATGCGACCCATGCAGCCCAAATGATACGGGCATTTGGAAATATGCAGAAAGCAGATGAAGCACTTTATTCACTTTACACATTTGTAGTATTAAGAAAAGCAGCATAAATTATGGCAGCAAATAACACAACAGAGCAATCACTCACTAAGAAGGTTTGGAATCTGGCAACCACTCTTGCCGGACAAGGTATAGGGTTCACCGATTATATCACCCAACTAACTTATCTTCTCTTTTTGAAGATGGATGCCGAGAATGTAGAAATATTTGGAGAAGAATCTGCAATTCCGGTTGGTTACCAGTGGGCGGATTTGATTTCCCTTGATGGATTAGATCTGGTTAAGCAATACGAGGAAACACTTAAACAGCTTAGCGAACAGGACAATTTAATAGGAACTATTTATACCAAAGCTCAAAACAAGATAGACAAGCCAGTTTATCTAAAAAAGGTCATCACTATGATAAATGAAGAGCAATGGCTCATTATGGATGGTGATGTGAAAGGTGCTATCTACGAGAGTATTCTTGAAAAGAACGGACAAGACAAGAAAAGCGGTGCCGGACAGTATTTTACACCTCGTCCACTTATTCAAGCAATGGTAGATTGTATTAATCCGCAAATTGGAGAAACCGTTTGCGACCCTGCTTGTGGTACTGGTGGATTTTTGCTTACAGCTTACGACTACATGAAAGGTCAGTCTGCAAGTAAAGAAAAGCGTGATTTCTTGCGTGACAAAGCCTTGCATGGTGTAGATAATATTCCTTTGGTGGTAACACTCGCTTCCATGAATCTCTATTTGCATGGCATCGGTACAGACCGTAGTCCTATTGTGTGTGAGGACTCTTTGGAAAAAGAACCGTCAACCCTTGTTGATGTGATACTCGCTAATCCTCCTTTCGGAACTCGCCCGGCCGGTTCTGTGGACATCAACCGTCCGGATTTCTATGTGGAGACCAAGAACAACCAGTTGAATTTCCTTCAGCACATGATGCTTATGCTCAAAACAGGTGGTCGTGCAGCTGTGGTACTTCCTGACAATGTCCTCTTTGAGGCCGGAGCAGGCGAAACAATCCGTAAACGCCTGCTGCAAGATTTCAATCTGCATACTATCTTGCGTTTGCCTACAGGTATCTTCTATGCTCAAGGCGTAAAAGCAAATGTGCTGTTTTTCAGCAAAGGACAACCGACCAAAGAAATATGGTTTTATGATTATCGTACCGATATAAAGCACACCTTGGCAACAAATAAATTGGAACGCCATCACTTGGACGATTTTGTTTCCTGCTACAACAATCGGGTAGAAACCTACGATGCAGAGAATAATCCGCAAGGGCGTTGGCGTAAATACTCTGTAGACGAGATCATTGCCAGAGACAAAACAAGTCTTGACATCACTTGGATTCGCCAAGGTGGTGAAGTGGACGACCGTTCATTGGCTGAACTGATGGCAGACATAAAAGATAAAAGCCAAACGATAAGTACGGCTGTAGCTGAACTAGAAAAATTGCTCGCTAACATAAATGAAGATTGAATGCATGGAAAACAATAAGATAATCATATCAATGGAGCAACAGTTTGGAGAAGTTATAGACATCATTCTCCAACATAAAGGCCGTGCTTCAAGAGCTGTAAATAACGAACTGTTGTACACAGCGTGGCATGTTGGTGGATATGTATCAGCCAAATTGAAAAGCGAGGAATGGGGAAGCAAGGTTGTAACGCAGTTGTCCGAATACATCCGCTCTCAACGACCAGATATTAAGGGTTATAGTCGGAGAAGCATTTACAATATGGTGATGTTTTATGATGAATATTCATCGGAAACATTCAGCGTAACTGTAGAAAAGTATCTGAACTCTGAATTTGTGCAGCCAGGAACTGCACAAATTCAAGCGAACCAGCCAACACAAGAAACGGCTGTAATTGTGCAGACGGCATCTGCACAATTAGTCCAGCCGACATCTGGACAAATGCCCCAGATATTGGAACTGACAACATTGTCTAATCATATTGAGATTCTTTGCCGATGCAAAAGCACAGAAGAACGAATGTTCTATATTCTCTATGCCAATAAAGAGCATCTGTCTTTTAAGGAAATGCAGCGTTGCATTTCCAATCAAACATATACAGCTCTATTGAGCAGCAAGGACAATATGTCAAAAGGATTGCTCAATGCTTATCCGAATGCCCCGATAATGTTCAAGGATACGTTGTTTGTTGATTTTCTGAATCTTCCGAAGAAGCATAGCGAATCAAAATTGAAAAACAGCTTGGTAGAACACATGAAGCAATTTATTCTTGAACTTGGTAAAGATTTCATCTTTATGGATCAGGAATACCGCCTCAATATTGGCGCATCCACTTTTAAGGCTGACTTGCTGTTCTTCCATCGTGGGTTGCAGGCATTGGTTGCAGTGGAGCTGAAAAAGACAAAATTCCATCCGCGAGACCTCGGTCAGTTGGAGTTTTATCTGGAAGCACTCGATAGAGATGTGAAACGCTCTAACGAAAACCCTTCTATCGGCATTATCCTCTGCCCGGAAGCAGACCGGGTTGTTGTGGAATATGCAATGAGCCGAAGCATGAGCCCCACAATGATAGCAGAATACAAACGTATCCTCATTCCGCAGGAACGTATGCAACAGCAACTGAATGAGTTTTGCAATCTGTTCTTAAACAAAGACTAACCTATATGGATACAAAGAAATTACGTCAAAAGATACTCGATCTTGCGATACATGGAAAACTTGTACCGCAAGACCCGAACGATGAGCCTGCATCTGTATTGCTTGAGCGAATCAAGGCAGAAAAGGAACGCCTGATAAAAGAGGGAAAAATCAAGCGGAGTAAGAAGTCTGCAAAGACTTCCGATACGCCCCATTATG
>ERZ1023658.340-NODE-340-length-14041-cov-12.772773_pt1 | contig 14041 bp, 9 predicted proteins | sample MGYA00380339_ERZ1023658 | MGnify/ENA primary metagenome ERZ1023658 (study PRJEB33179, sample SAMN07448981) | human gut metagenome | biome: Human-gut; feature: Human associated habitat; material: Faeces | host: Homo sapiens | place: India: Bhopal | collected... | reverse complement strand
CCATCCATGCTGCCGACCTTCTTCGTGAAAAGTGGCATTGCGGTGATGGTCCCATTGCCAGTATCCTGAGACTTTTGGAAAGAAAAGGTATCAAGATTTTATCAACAGAATTGCCAGATGATGTATGGGGAATGAGTACATGGGCAGATACGAGTTATCCGTTGATGGTTCTGGATATGCGTCAGAAGAAAACAACAGTAGAACGTCTTCGCTTCACGGCAGCTCATGAGTTAGCTCATCTGCTTCTTGCCTTTCCTGTAAATGCAGAGTTAGATATAGAGAAGCGATGCAATAAATTTGCCGGTTTCTTTCTATTTACTCGGCAAGCTTTAATTGAAGAGATGGGAGGCGAAAAGCGAGATGTGCTTACGCTTGAAGAAATGATAGATCTCAGGGAAGTTTATGGTATTTCAATAGCTGCTCAAGTGCATGCAGCCTGGGATATCCGTATGATTTCCCGTGAACACTACGACTGGTGGTTTGATGAGAAAATCAAGAAGAACAGGTTGGAAGTTGGTTGGGGGGAGTATATATTTCCTGAGACTATCGGAAGAGAGAAGAGGATGGAAGTTAGAACAAGAAAATGACAAAAGTAAAAATGAAAATGGCAGAATTAATATCACATATATATCAAGATAATGTAGGGCGTTGGATTATACAATCTAATGAGGAACATTCTGTTGGTGTAACTAGGCTTGCTTCTCGTTTCGCTGGTGAATTTGGTATGAGTGAATGGGGGAAAGTTTTGGGGCAGCTTCATGACAAGGGTAAGGAATCACATGCTTTTCAGCAGCATATTAAAAAAGAGAGTGGATATGAGCCTGATATTAAAGTTTGTGGTAATTATAACCATGCATTTATTGGTGGAGTTTTGGCACGAAAACTATATGGTAAATCTGCTGATATTTTCTTCGTTAATCAAATAGTGTCTCATCATACAGGCTTACATGATTATGATGAGATAGAAGGAATTCTTAATCAGGATATTCCTGCAGAAGTTAATATCGATATAGGAAAGGAAAAATTAAATGTACCTGCTTTTAAGATTCAAACTAATGATTTTCATCATTTAGCTCGTATGATGTTTTCGTGTTTGGTGGATGCTGACTTTCTTGATACAGAAGCTTTTATGGATAAAGAATCTTCTATGTTAAGACGTAATAAAGCTACGTTATATGAATTGTTGCCTTTACTCGAAAATAAACTGAAGGATTTGAAAGCTAAAGCAGATTATTCTAATGTAAATGCTATAAGAAATCAAGTCCAGCAGCAATGTATTAAAATGTCAGATACTGAAATCGGGTTTTATAGTTTGACGGTACCAACTGGTGGAGGAAAAACTTTGTCTTCTTTGGTATGGGCAATGAAGCATGCTATCAGAAATGGTCAGAAAAGAATTATTATAGCCATTCCATATACAAGTATCATTGTTCAGACGGCATCTGTTCTACGAAGCATTTTTGGAGAAGAGAATGTTTTGGAGCATCATAGCAATGTGGATCCTGAGCATATTAAAGACGAAAGACTTCAGGAGAAAATGAAGTTGGCGACAGAAAATTGGGACTATCCGATAATTGTAACAACTAATGTGCAATTATTTGAATCTATGTTTAGCAATAAGCCATCTGTTTGTAGAAAGCTCCACAATATAGTCAATAGTGTCATAATCTTAGATGAGGTGCAAACGCTTCCGATGGACTATCTTCAGCCTGTTGTGGATTCATTGAAAACGTATCATAAACTATTCAATGTTTCTTTCTTGTTCACTACGGCAAGTCAGCCCGTGTTAAGTGGACTTATAGAAGGATGTAATCCGAAAGCTGCATTCAAAGGAATTGACCATATTACAGAAATCATTCCTAGTGAGTTTAAGTTGCATGACAAGTTACGAAGGGTAAAGTTAAGTATCAATAACGAAGGGAGAACGTATGATGAGGTTGCTGAGATGTTGAGTAAGCATAAAAGAGTGCTTTGTATTGTGAATACACGTCGTGATGCTAGAGAACTCTATGCACGTTTGCCTCAAGAAGGGATTACATTACATCTTTCCAGAATGATGTGTCCGGCACATATTAGCGAGACGTTAGAAAAACTCAAAAATGCTCTAAAGGACGATACAAATGAAGTTATTCGTGTTGTCTCCACGCAATTGATAGAAGCTGGAGTTGATATAGATTTTCCTATTGTATATAGGCAAGAAGCTGGACTTGACTCTGTATTGCAAGCTGCCGGCCGATGTAATCGAGAAGGAAAGAATGGTTTGAGTACTACTTATATCTTTTCTTTGTCTAAAGAGCATAATCTTCTTAAAGAAGAAATGCAGGCTGCAAATAATGCAAGATTAAGTCTTGGTACAGGGATAGATTGGTTTGCTCCAGATGTGATGACATCATATTTCAAGCAATTATATTGCAGAAAGGAATGTTTCGATGTAAAGGATATGAAGCGTTATCTTTATAATCGTAAGGAAATATGTTTTGCTACTGCTGCAAAAGAGTTTCAGATGATTAAAGATAATGGTATCAATGTTGTTGTCTGTTGGAGAAATAGTTTCGAGCTTATGCAACAATTATTAGAAAAGGGACCTTCATATATACTGATAAAGAAGCTGTCGAAGTATATGGTAAATATCAATAAGACAGATTTTAAGTCTTTGTTAGATATGGGTGTCGTTAGTGAGAAAAAAGAGGGACTCTTTGTTGTCGATTATAAACAGCAGTATGATGAACATATAGGCTTGCGCATCGATAATAATTGGGCGAATGAAGTATTAATACAATAAAAATATAATGGTATGGAATATACTGATAAAGAATATTGTTTGGAGGTGTGGGGCAATATGGCTTGCTTCACAAGACCCGAACTGAAAGTTGAACGTGTAAGCTATGATGTGATTACTCCATCAGCAGCACGAGCTATATTCGAGGCTATATTTTGGAAGCCTGCCATTCATTGGCAGATAACCAAGATAGAGGTGTTGAAACCTATCAAATGGACTTCTGTAAGAAGAAATGAGGTGGGGGCGGTAGCTGGTAAATCTGTCATCTTTATAGAGGAAAAACGTCAGCAGAAAAATACTTTGCTTTTAAAAGATGTTGGTTATCGAATTTGGGCAAAGATGGAGTTCCGTTCTGTATTGAAGCGAAAGGCAGAAGGAGATTTGTTTTCTCATGAGCCGGGTAAAGATGAGAATCCGATGAAGTATTATCAGATGTTTGAGCGTAGAGCAAGCAAGGGACAATGTTTCAATCAGCCTTATCTTGGTACTCGTGAGTTCTCTGCCTCTTTCCGTCTCGTTAATCCTGATGATGAGGCATTGACTCCACCAATATCTGAAGAGCAAGGTGGTACTAAAGACTTAGGAATCATGCTCTATGATATGGACTTTGCTGATAAGAAGAACATCCAGCCAATGTTCTATCGTGCACAGATGAAAGATGGCGTAATTATTGTTCCACCAATTAATAGTGAGGAGATTTTAAAATGATACTAAAAGCATTATATGATTATTATAATAGATGCGAAGGACTGTCTGCAAAAGGCTTAGAGCAGAAAGAGATTGGTTATCTTATTGTGATAGATAAAGATGGAACTTTTGTCAGGATAGAAAGCAGAATGAAAGATAAAAAAACTGCTCAAACATTTTTAGTCTTGCAAACAATTAAGCGTAGCGGTAGAAAATATGCTCCGAATATCCTTTGGGATAATTATGAATATGTGATTGGAGGGGCAGATGAAAGTGCTAAAAAACATGATACTTTCATTAGAATGATTGAGAAGTTAAAAGAACAGGTTTCTTCTGATAGATATCTAAATGCTATTTCAGAATTCTATAAGAAGAACGAAAAATTGGAAGATATTATTAAAAATGATGTGTTGTATGAGGAAATGCATAAATCCAAGAAAAACATATCATTCCTGTTGCAAGGAGAAAGTAAGATTGCTGCAGAAAATGAAAGGGTCTGGAATTTAATCTTGAGCCAAAGTGCTGATGATGGCATATATGGAATATGTTTGGTGACAGGTAAGAAAGACTCAGTAGCAAGACTCCATACTACGATAAAGCTGACAAAAGATACAGGACCTTTGGTTTCTTTTAAAACAGACCGCGGTTATGATTCATATGGAAAAGAGCAAGGCTACAATGCCCAAATAAGTGGAGATGCAGAATTTGCCTATACCACAGCTCTTAACGCTATGTTGCAGAAAGGTTCTCACAATAAGTTTAGTGTAGGTAATCGAACTTTTGTCTTTTGGGCGTCCTCTAACAGCGAGGCAGCAGAACAGACTGAAGGTAGCCTCTTTGACCTGTTGGGATATACTGAAGAAGAGGTTGATGATCCAAATGCTAAGATAGAGCAAGTGCGCAAAGTGTTTACGGCTATATATTCTGGAAGTTTGAAAACATCATTAGAAGACCGTTTCTATATTCTTGGTTTGGCTCCAAATTCGGCAAGAATAGCCGTTGTATATTGGTCTGAATGTTCTCTGAAAGAATTTGCAGGAAAGATACTATGTCATTTTAAAGATATGGAAATCAATGATACTCGTATAGATAAGAAACCATATATGGGAATCAAGAGTATGCTTGCAGCTGTCACTCTTAACGGGAAACAATCTGAAGCTACCCCTAATCTCCCAGAAGCTGTTGTTAAAAGTATCTTCCAAGGAACACCATATCCGTTCACGTTGTTTTCGGCGTGTATTCGCAGAATAAGAGCAGAGTCAGGCAATAAAGATGCTATTCGCATAGCTCGTATGGCAATCATTAAGGCTTATCTTAACAGAATAAATGATAACAATAAAAAGATAGAAACAATGTTAGACAAAAGTAACACAAATCAAGGCTACCTTTGCGGTCGTCTTTTTGCAGTTCTTGATAAGATTCAAGTAGATGCAAATGGAGGTAGCAGCATACGTGAAAGATATATGAATGCTGCCAGTGCAACACCAGCTTCAGTGTTTGCTACAATTCTTAATCTTTCTTCACATCACATGGAGAAGTTGTCGAATCAGGGTAAAAAAATCTTCTTTGAGAAGATGAAGCAGGAGATTATGGATAAGATTCCTGCAACAGGTTTTCCTACACATCTTGATCTTCAAGACCAGGGTAGATTCTTTATAGGATACTACCATCAGAAACAAGAGTTCTTTACGAAGAAAGAGGAAGAAAATAAAGATGAAAATATTAACGATTAAAATATAAGTATTATGGCTGATTTAAAAAATAAAATTGATTTCGTTTACATTTTTGATGTTCAAGATGGCAATCCTAATGGAGATCCTGATGCAGGTAATCTTCCTCGTGTGGATGCAGAGACAGGTATGGGCTTAGTTACTGATGTATGCTTGAAGCGTAAAGTTCGCAACTACGTACAAGTAGCCAAGAACTTGGCAGATGGTTATGATATTTATATCAAAGAAAAGGCAGTCTTAGGAAGAGCACATATAGCTGCATTCAACGCATTGGGATACTCACTTGGCGAAAGAGTTACTCTGTCAATAGAGGAAAAGATGTATAATGAACTATCCGATTTGTCTTTACCTGATGGAGTATCATTGGATAACGAGAATGATAGTTTTTCCGTCGTCTTAGAATCTGATATAGATAAAGACGAAGTTAAAAAGTGGCTAAAGGACATAACTATTAGCTCTGAAACTATAAAAAAAATAAACGAGGCATTAAAGGCTTCTAAGCCTAAAAAAGTAACTCCTGAGGAACAAGAAGGTGGTAGAAAATGGATGTGTAAACATTTTTATGATATTCGTACTTTCGGTGCAGTACTATCATTAAAATCTGCTCCTAATTGTGGACAGGTAAGAGGTCCTATCCAATTTACTTTTGCTCGTTCTGTTGACCCAATAGCTACAGCAGAACATTCTATCACACGTATGGCTGTAGCAACAGAAGATGAAGCGAAAAAACAAAATGGTGACAACAGAACTATGGGTCGCAAGGCTACAATCCCTTACGGACTCTATGTCTGTCATGGCTTTATCTCTGCAAATCTTGCAAAGCAAACTGGTTTCTCAGAGGAAGATCTTCAACTTTTCTTTGATGCATTGAAGAACATGTTTGATGTTGACCGTTCTGCAGCAAGGGGTTTGATGAGTGCTCAGAAATTAATCGTATTCAAACATGATTCTGTTCTGGGTAATGCTCCAGCGAATAAATTGTTTGATTTGGTGAAAATCAAGAAGAATACAAATGTACCACGTTCATTTGGCGATTATGACGTTACTGTTCCTACCCAAGAGGAGTTGGATGAGAAATATCCTGGTGTATCAGTTAAAAAATTGATTTAGTATCATCATGTATACTGAAGACGAAATGCTTATGTTGTCGGGGATACAGCACTTTATGTTCTGTCCCCGGCAATGGGCTTTAATTCATATCGAGCAACAATGGGCAGAAAATAAACTGACGACAGCAGGGCAGATTCTGCACAAGAATGTAGATAATCCCTTCTATCGTCAAAAAAATGGTGATGTTATCACGCTTCGTTCCCTCCATATAGCCTCTAAAGAATTAGGGTTATATGGTGTAACTGATGCTGTAGAACTTATTCCTGCTGATTCATCAGAAGATGCTATAACTCATAATCGCTACAAAGGATATTGGAAACCATACCCTGTGGAGTATAAAAGAGGTCATCATAAGCCTGATGAAAGAGATGAAGTACAATTGGCTGCCCAGGCAATGTGTCTTGAAGAAATGTATGGTATCCATATTCCATACGGTGCATTGTATTATGATGAAGTAAAACATAGAGAAACAATTTCTATTTCTGAGTCATTAAGAAGTACGACTATTCAATGTGCCCGTCAGATGCACGAGGTATTTAAAAGCGGTATCTTGCCAAAAGCTAACAAACAGCACCATTGCAAGAATTGTTCTCTGGTAAATCTCTGTATGCCAGAAATGAGTGATTGTACTCTAGTATCAACCTATTTAAACAAAAATCTATATGAGGATATTACTTAATACATTATACGTGACCACACCTGAAGCCTATCTAAGTAAAGATGGGTTAAATGTTGTGGTATCTGTGAAGCAAAACGAGATATTCCGTATTCCTATCCATAATATAGAGCAAATTATTACTTTTGGTTATATGGGGGCAAGTCCAGGATTGATGAAACTGTGTGTAGATAACAATGTTTCTCTAACCTTCCTTTCACCACAAGGAAGATATATCAGCCGTTCGCAAGGTCCGACTAGGGGAAACGTTTTGATGAGAAAAGCACAATATAAGAATTCTGATGAACCTAACTATGCTCTTCATCTCAGTAAACTTTTCATAGGAGGAAAAATCCAAAACTATCGTAATATCTTGCGTCGCTTTATTAGAGACAATGGAGATGATGAGGCTATAGAACGTGTTTGCGAGGAACTGCTTCGGTGCAAAAGAAGAGTTTTGAATGCTGAATCTATAGATAGTGTGAGGGGAATAGAAGGAGAAGCTGCCACTGCTTATTTTGGTGTATTCTCACGTCTTCTTCTAAACCAGAAAGAAGATTTTGTATTTGAAGGTCGCAATCGTCGTCCACCAAAAGATGCGATTAATGCGATGTTATCTTTCGTATATACTCTTATATGTAATGATATGACATCGGCTTTGGAGACTGTAGGCTTGGATCCGTATGTAGGGTTTATGCATACTTTAAGACCAGGGCGTGCATCTTTATCTTTGGATATGATGGAGGAGCTGCGAGCATATTTGGGTGATAGATTGGTTCTATCTTTAATCAACAGAAAACAGATTACCATCAAAGATTTCGTCAAGCAGGGGGACGAAGGTATCGTCATGACAGACTCGGGGCGTAAGATTATATTGTCTGCTTGGCAAAACAGAAAGAAGGAGCAGATTATTCATCCTTATTTAAATGAAAAGGTAAGTATAGGTCTTCTTCCTTATGTTCAAGCAATGTTGTTGGCGAGATTCATTCGTAAGGATATTGATGATTATCCAGTATTTTTAATCAAGTAGTGTATGTTTGTATTGATTACTTATGATGTAAACATTACCTCGGCTCATGGTGCAAAACGTTTACGCAATGTAGCAAGAGCGTGTTTAAATTATGGAAAGAGAGTTCAAAACTCTGTTTTTGAGTGTATTTTGACGGAATCTCAGTTTTTCGTATTGAGGGACCAGTTGAAAGGGATTATTGATACCGAACAAGATAGTATTAGATTCTATAATCTTGGGAAAAATTGGAAACGTAAAGTTGAGACTTTGGGTAAGGATATGGGGCTTGACTTAACTGGTGAGCTTATCATTTAATGTATGAGGGTGCGAACCTATAGTATTGCAAAATACCCTATAGTTTCGCACCTTCTTAAAATCAGTGACTTACAAATATTTTGCTTTTTATAATATTTTACGTGTAATTATTTTGCCATCTTTCGCAAAATAATTATCTTTGCATCATGATATTCAGCTATTTGCTGAATATGCAGTCACACCCTTCGTGGGTGTGTGGATTGAAACATGGCAAAAAGTAAAATAACAGAAGTAGAAATCACGTCACACCCTTCGTGGGTGTGTGGATTGAAACGGATGGATGCGTGACGAGATAACCAAGTTCTGGCTGTCACACCCTTCGTGGGTGTGTGGATTGAAACATGAAAATATTTATCTATATATTTACGTAAACGTTTAGTCACACCCTTCGTGGGTGTGTGGATTGAAACATATTCATAACAAGTCCAGAAAGAAGTAACAAGAGTAGTCACACCCTTCGTGGGTGTGTGGATTGAAACATCTTAAAAAGGCTCAAGCGAAAAAAGGCAGTAAGTCACACCCTTCGTGGGTGTGTGGATTGAAACTCGGAGAGATGGAAATGGTAGGTAAGAAGGGTGGGTCACACCCTTCGTGGGTGTGTGGATTGAAACTGATCCTCAGAGAGGAACACCTTCTCTATATAAGGTCACACCCTTCGTGGGTGTGTGGATTGAAACTTTTAGCTTTCTGTCTGCTATTTCTAGATATCGTGTCACACCCTTCGTGGGTGTGTGGATTGAAACATCGCGTTAGTTTCTCTTACAGCTTGCAACTGCTGTCACACCCTTCGTGGGTGTGTGGATTGAAACATGAATAGTGCGATAATTAACACATGGCATAGCAGGTCACACCCTTCGTGGGTGTGTGGATTGAAACATCACAGAAATCACTAATATAAGAATCTTTACGCAGTCACACCCTTCGTGGGTGTGTGGATTGAAACTCCTTACTTGAGTGTTCGACCAACGGAAATGTGAGTCACACCCTTCGTGGGTGTGTGGATTGAAACTCTATCTGATTATTAACTTTTGTTCGGGCATCTAGTCACACCCTTCGTGGGTGTGTGGATTGAAACGTTGTGAAATCTACTGTTTATGAACAACTTTATATGTCACACCCTTCGTGGGTGTGTGGATTGAAACCTTTCTGACCGCATTGCAAAGACTAAGCAGTTTATGTCACACCCTTCGTGGGTGTGTGGATTGAAACATCTTAACTTTACCTTTGCCGAGAGTATAACCAAGTCACACCCTTCGTGGGTGTGTGGATTGAAACTTTAATTCTCCATCTACATCAAGTACTCCACCTTGGTCACACCCTTCGTGGGTGTGTGGATTGAAACGTATGGGGTTTGATAGACTTACCATTACGTTTTGTCACACCCTTCGTGGGTGTGTGGATTGAAACTTGATGCTGAAATCATTCCCCGCCTTCTCGGTAGGTCACACCCTTCGTGGGTGTGTGGATTGAAACCATAAAGGTTCGATTGAAATCTTCCGAAGACGAGGTCACACCCTTCGTGGGTGTGTGGATTGAAACTGTTCATAGGCTACTTACTACAAAGTACATAAACGTCACACCCTTCGTGGGTGTGTGGATTGAAACAGGTTTGACACCGTTGCGGTCATGCGTCTCGCTTGTCACACCCTTCGTGGGTGTGTGGATTGAAACTCTGCATATCTGTACCTGATTAAATCTGGCACAAGTCACACCCTTCGTGGGTGTGTGGATTGAAACTTGCTCTAGCGAGAAGACTTTTAGAAAGAAAGATGTCACACCCTTCGTGGGTGTGTGGATTGAAACACGTTGAGCGTCGAAAGACCGCATTGACCACCATGTCACACCCTTCGTGGGTGTGTGGATTGAAACATGCAATTGTCAAAGATGGTGAGGTCGCAGCAAAGTCACACCCTTCGTGGGTGTGTGGATTGAAACTTCCTGTAAGCACGACACAATCCATTACTTCGCGTCACACCCTTCGTGGGTGTGTGGATTGAAACTCCTTTACCATATCACTTATTCTTGCGTCTGCCCAATCACACCCTTCGTGGGTGTATGGATTGAAACAGAAAACAGATTTTATTTTCTGAGCCCACTTGAAAAAGTCATTTTTACGAAAACGTGCCATTGATTGTCAATAAGTTACAAAGACAAAAAATATGATTCGGGACTTTTTTTAAGTGGACTCAGTTTAGTATTATACAGCAAACTCTAGTTATAAGTGTTCAGAATGTGTCTCCTCCTGCCACAGCATTCGTCTCCTCCGGTCACTGCATTCGACTCCTTCAGCTATCGCATTCGTCTCCTCCGGTCACAGCATTCGACTCCTTCAACTATCGCATTCGTCTCCTCCGGTCACCGGATTCGACTCCTTCAGCCACCGCATTCGTCTCCTTCAGCTAATGCATTCGACTCCATCTGCCACTGCATTCGACTCTTTCAGCTAACTCAGCCGTCTCATTCTGCTAACTCAGTCGTCTCCTTCAGCCACTGCAGCCGTATGTGTCAACTCAATGAAGTAGATGAACTCGTGAAATGAAGTAGATGAAGTCGTGAAATGAAGTGGATGAGTTTGCATAATGAAGTTCATGATTTCGGCATAATTGCCAATACATGCGAATGGTAAAGCAAAAAGTGGTTTACTCCTACCTTTATGATTCTTATACGAAAATGTTTTTCTGTTTCTATTGCCACATCTGCCACCTATACGTTTAACTCTCTGATTATAAGTGAATAATGCGTGGCAATAAGCGGTATTTCTGTTGCCACCTAATGCCACGCATTGCCACACTCTTTTTATGAGAAAATGAGATAAAAAGGGAGTGGACTATTTTCTAACTACCAGATACTCAGTGCCGAACCTCGTTTTCTTGCTCTTCAAACCTTCAATATTCTGAAGCTCTCTGCCCAATTTCTGTATACTCGAAACCTGGAGAGAAGAGCCGAATTTCTGCTTCAAAATGTCGAAAATGGCGGCTGTCATCAGATATTCGCCATTTTCCGGGGTACTTGCAGGCTCGAAAACCTGCAGAAAACATTGCTTGATAGGGGAAATCTGCTCAAATTGTCTGTTATATTGCATGATGATGGCGGTTTCCTTGGCATCGAAATAGGATTTTTCGCCACGCTCCAAAGCTTGCATCGCCTGCGCATAAAGCTGCTCATAGTTCAGTCTGCCGCTCACATCGATAGGTCCCGTCAGTTCTACTCCCAGGAAACGGCGGTTGCCGGATGGGTCGGAAAGAATATCGGTCATGTTGCTCGTGGCGATGAAGGAGGCTAGACGAGGGAATTCCTGTACATGACTTCCGTATGGCGGCTTGATTTTCACCGTAGGCAACTGCAGCAGATTCTTCAGAAATCCCTGCTGCACCTGTGGGGAAATCTGATTGAACTCATCGAGATTGATGAGCAGAAATTGTGACATTGCCTGCAATACCTGACGCTTTTCTGACAGAATCATATTGTCGGTAAAGCCCCACGATAATTCGGTAGGGATGAGACGGCGGCAGAAGGTGCTCTTGTTGTAACCTTGCTTGGAAATGAGCAGCGGCATGGTACTGTTGCCATATTGACGGCGATACATGCCGCGCCACTGGTCAACCATTCCCAGAAACCAGGTGTAAAACCAGTCTTCCCAATGAGGATTGTTGGTGGGTACGGTTCGTGCCAGGGCACGGATGCGGTCCTTGCCGTCCCATTTTCCCAGACAGTCATAGAGATAGGACTCTATTGGGCTGTAGTTTCTGATGCGGTCTGACTCTAGAAAATTCCTTACATCCTTGATGCTTACGTGGATGTCGGCTATCTGAACATCCAGCGTCATGCTTTTCTGCACACGGGCATCCACCGGTCTGAAATCGCCAACCCATGAATTGTTCGGGCGGTATTCGGTATATTTCATCACGGTATTGTAACGGAACTGGTACCGGCTCTCCAGGTATCTGATCATCTGCAGAATTTCGGCACGGCCTTTTCTGCCTGAGGCTGATTTCTCCGTCTTCCTGTCTTTGGAATGGGTATCGTAAGCGGTGCCCACTATCTGGCGGAGTTTCTCTTCTGTTACATGTCCCCAGTTGTTGCGGCGGATATGGATGAAAGCTTCTTCTTCGCTGAGGCCCATGTTGCAGAGCTTGATGGCGATGGCTGAGAAACCGGCAAGGAACCGGTCTTCATCGTTCTGCCATGAGATGTTGGCTTTTTTCATCTCTTCCCTCGTCTCTTCTGCTGCCTTGCGGTAGAGGAATTCATAGTCATCGTATGTCTTTAAATCGTCTACATTTTTAGGGGCTAAGGCAACCTTCTTCCTATTTTGGGAGATGCGCATCGCCACAGCCTTGCTGTTATAATAAGGAGAGGCATCCAGCGTAAGCATGAAGTTGGATGCCAATGATGGTTTTTCGGGTTTGATGGCTGCCTGTACCTGCGACTGGTAGAGCGCCTTTACCTGTTCGTATGCAGACTGGTAGAGTAAGTCGGCGTCGGCTTCTTTTGTCGGGATTTTTCCTTCTTCGTTGCAGATGCTTACGAGCACGATGAGGCTTCTGCCGTCGGCTCCTTTGAAGGCAGCGAAGGTCATCGGCAGCAGACTGACCGTCTTCTTGACGGCATCTTTTTCCTGGTCCGACATGAGGTTGATGAAGTGGAGCATCACCAGCCCGTTTGATTTCTGGAAGACGAGATTGCCGCTTTCATCCTTGTTGAATTCTGCGGCTGGATAAACGTGCTGCCATTCCTTGATGCCTTTGTAGTACTGGTAGTCGGCCTCCATGAGCGGCACACTCATTCTGAAATTGGTGACACTCAGCTTGGCATCATCTTTAGCGATGCGCTCCAGAAACCGTTCTACGGTTTTCGAACTGACCATCAACTTGTTCTGCTTGTTGATTCTTGTAATAGTAAACTTCATATTTCTGCTAATTTATTGATAGGGTGATACTTAGGGTTGCCGATGGTTTTGCCCAGCTTTGCCCAAGGCGTTGGGCAAATGTGCCCGGCTACGCCGGTCATTCGTGACCATCGTCTCGGTCATTCGTGCTCATCGTGTTGGTCATCCGTACCCGTGTACATGGGTACGGATACTCATGTACACGGGTACGAGTGACCATGTACGTGGGTTAAAATCTTTATCGGCGTGCGGCTGTTAATAGTTGACCTCTTCTGCATAGCGGTCGAACCTCATGTTGGTGTATCCATGTTGCTGGCACCATTTCAGCACGTACTGCTGTTGTTCAGGCACGAGTCCTGTCTGTCCTAATTTATAGCGATAGTATGAAGTCTTGCTTCCGAAGTAGGAAGTCATGTGTATTCTGAAAGTGGCTTCGTCTTTACGTTTCAGTTCTTCAAGAATATTCGTAAAGCCGTATGCCATTTTCATCATCTGTAGCTGCAGGAAATGTTCGCACTTGTTGTCGTGGTAGGCATCGGGATAGATGGCGTAGCCTTTGGTCTGTTCCGGTTTTTTGTAGGTTACGGACAGATAGTGTGCACATTCCTGAGCCAGTGGACATTGCTGGTTGAAGCAATAGTCCCATGAGTTGTAAGCACTTTCTTTGTTGAAGTAGAGTCTGACTAAATCTGCTTGTGTCATTGGTTTTTGGGTTAAATGTGTATACAGTGGTTTCACAGGAGTCGTTAGCTTCTAGGTGGAATCGGCAGGAATTTTTCCTGTTGGTTGCAAAAATACAAAAAATGTTCGAAACCGCAAGCCTTTTTCTCCACTTTTTTAATGTTTTTCTGCGAAAACAATAAGTATT
>ERZ1023658.339-NODE-339-length-14066-cov-16.683463_pt1 | contig 14066 bp, 13 predicted proteins | sample MGYA00380339_ERZ1023658 | MGnify/ENA primary metagenome ERZ1023658 (study PRJEB33179, sample SAMN07448981) | human gut metagenome | biome: Human-gut; feature: Human associated habitat; material: Faeces | host: Homo sapiens | place: India: Bhopal | collected... | reverse complement strand
GAGTTGTTTGTACATTTGGAACAGTAGAAACTACATTTTGTGACTTTACCATATTATCTTTTGGAATGATAGGTTGTACTAAAAATTGTTTTGTAATGGTATCAGGATTAATTACTGGTACGTTAGTATTAACCTTATCAATATTTATTATTTGTCCAGGCAAATGTTGTTTAATTTCTGCTGGTTTTTCTACTATTGGAGTAGGTACTTTTGGTGTAATATCTATTTTTGTAGGAATAACTGTTGAATTGGTTTCAATTGCTTTTTGCTTTATAGGCATTGTAGCTTCTTTTTTATTTTCAGAAATTGCGATTTCTTTTGCAATGTCAGTAGGTTTAATAACATTAATATTATTGTTATGTTCTACTTTGTTTTTTTGTTTAATTTCAGTTTCTGTCTTTACTTCTGAATTCTTTTCTTCGATAGGTTTATCGTCAAGTTTTTCTTCAATTTTTTTCATTATTTTTGGAGTGCTGTATTCTTGTTTTGTTTCATCTTTAGTTTCGTTAGATGTTTCTTTTTTTGTTTCCTCATCTTTTTTATCTACAAGTGTTTCTATATCTTCACCCATTGATTTTGTAAGTGATTCATTTTCACTTCCGTCTTCTGGATCTGTTTCTATTTCAATGACTCTATATACTTCTTCAAAACTTGTCAGTCCGGCAATACACTTACCTAAGGCATCTTGTAACATTGTAATTGTTTTGTTTGTATATACCATGTCACTTAATTGTTCTTTTGACAATTTTGTATTATTTAGGGCGTTTCTTATTTCTTCGTCTAACTCTAGTACTTCTTGGATTGCGATACGGCCTTTGTAACCTTTACGACAGAATTTACAACCTTCTGGGTTAGCATCATATATTTTTTCAACGTCTTTATTCATGAATTTTTTAAATACTTTTTTCTCGTATTTTGTTGTTTCTCTTTCAACTCGACATTTCATACATAACTGTTTAGCAAGTCTTTGAGAAATGATACCAGTTAGGGCAGTTGATAATAAGTAACGTTCAACATCCATATCTAGTAAACGTTCAATAGTTGATAATGAGTTATTGGTATGGATCGTTGATAAAACTAAGTGTCCAGTAATTGAAGCACGTACGGCTATTTGTGCTGTTTCTGAGTCACGAATTTCTCCGATTAGAATTACGTTTGGATCCTGACGTAGGATAGAACGTAGTGCTGCAGCAAAAGTCATACCTATTTCAGCATTAACTTGAACTTGATTCATACCTTCAATGTTCATTTCTATTGGGTCTTCAACAGTAATAATATTTATTTCAGGTTTGTTTAGTCCTTGTAATATAGAGTAAACGGTTGTAGATTTACCAGAACCGGTTGCTCCAGTTACTAAGATAATTCCATTTGGTACACCCATCATTCTTTTTAATTTTACTAAATTAGATGGATTAAAACCTAAACTATCAATACCTTGTAAGCTTCGTGTATAGTCTAAGATACGAATAACTATTTTTTCACCTTCGTTTAAAGGAAGACAGGATACACGCATATCTAGGTAGGTTCCACCAAATTCACCTTTAATGGCACCATCTTGTGGAAGTCTTGATTCAGTTATGTTCATGTTAGCTAAAATTTTTAAGCGTGTAGTTAAGTTTCTTTCAAAAGCTTTTGGAATATGTGTATAATCCTGTAAATCACCGTCTATACGAAATCTAACCATCATACCATCTTCCCTAGGGTCAAAATGGATATCTGATGTGTTGTTTTTTGATGCTGTTATAATAATATAATCGGCAATTTGAGTAATTGGAGTACGTTCAAAATCAAACGCAACCATATTAGTTTCTGCCTTTTTAGCAGCATTTTTTGTTTGCTCTTCTACCATTATTTCAACCCCTCTTTTTGTTTACTTTTGTATGGTATTTTACTATATTTTATTATATAATAGATTTAGAAGAATAGCAAGGAGAGAAGTGATAAATTGTTAAAATTAAATAATAAGGGTTTTGTTCTGGTTGAAACTTTGATAAGTGCAGTATTTATTATGTCTATATTTTCAATTATCTATGTAAATTTTTATCCAATAATGGCTGAATATGAAAAAAGAGAGACTTATGATGATGTCGATAGTAAGTATGCTACTTATTGGATAAAGAAAGTTATTCAGAGCGGGAGTGTTTCATTTGATGGAACAATTAGTGCGGATATAGCTAATAATAAATACCATAAATTTCAATGTGCAGATATTGATCCTACGGATGTTACGGCTTTAAATTATTGTAATGATTTATTTAGTGAGTTTGAGGTTGCTAAGGATAATAATAATAAACTTAATATTTATATAACTAATTATAAAATTGGAAATAGAAATGATATGAATGATAAAAACAATTTCAAGGGAGTGGTTGAAGAGAATACAAGTGGTGACTTTTCTTCAGGCTTCCAGGATTATGTAAGTTATTTACCAACATATTCTAAAGTTGCGTCTTTAAATGGTGCGTGTTATAGAGTATTAGTTGAATTTCATCATACAAAAAATGATAATGATAATTGGACTTATTCGACTTTAGAATTAATAAGAGGAAATGAGAGGTGTTGGTAGTGAAAAAGCTTAATAATAAAGGTCTTACAACTATTGAACTTTTAATTTCGTTTGTCTTACTTGCTATATTGGTAGCATCTTTATATGGAACAGTTGAAACTTATAAGAATAGGCAAAGTATAGAAGAGTTTAAAGATGAGATTTATACTTATAAAAATCTTTTAACTAAAGATATTCAAAGTGATTTAATAAAGAAGGGGTTAATGGATGTAAAAATAGAAAGCACTCCTTTGGATGCTAGTAATTCTAGTAATATTATTCCAGAAAAATATAAGGCAATATTTTATTTTAAGGATGGTAGTCATACTGTTTTAGAAACTACTAGAATAGTTGCTGATGATTATGGTGCTTCATCTGTTGCTGCTACTAATTGTCCTTCTGGACGTAATGACAAGTTTGTAGTTAGTTACGGAACTGATGGAAATATGTATGATTATCCATTACCAAGTGTTGGTTATGGTACAAATGACGAAGGATGTAGAATAGAGGATTTAAGAATATCTTCTGTTAATATGACTGCTACTAATAAAGTTTTAAGAATACATATTATTTTTTATCATCCAGATTTCGGAAATAAGTATGGTATAAATATAGTGACACCTATTAATTTTTATAGATAAAATTTAATAAAAAGAAAAGTGTGATTGCAAGGATGGTTTGAAGTAATCTTCCTAGAATAAAATATTTATATTTAAGAGAAGTATTAGAAATAATACTTTTTGTTTGGAGATGAATTGAGAAACTTCCAAAGCAGAAAAAAATTATAATTAGAAGAGTTTTTAATAATTTATTTGATAAAAGAGCAATAGAAAATAGTCCTTTAGTTAGATCAAAGATACCATTTAATATGACGTGTGTTAAGACATTTAGAGTTAAATATTTGTTTATAATAACAGTTATTAGATAAAAAAAGATTGAGGTACCATAAATTATTAAAATTATTCTTAGGGAGTCTAGTATTGCCTTAGATAATGATTGTGAGAAGTCTTTAGGGGAGTAGTTATTTATAGTAAAGACTTCTTTTTTTGATGGTTTAAATATAAGAGCAATTATTAAGTTACTTATAATTAAACTAATTAGTATTTTTAAGGCAATAGTTTTGTTAAGAAGAATTGTTACAGTATTTAGAACAAACATAGGATTTGGAAAATGGGTAAATGCTAAAAGATAATTAGCAGTTTTGGTTGATATTAAATCTTTTTCTAGTAAGTCTTTGGTATATTTAGAGCCTGATGGGATACCAGATAAAATACTCATTATAGTTACATAGAAGATACTACCATTTAGTTTTAACTTATTATTTATTAACTCTATTAAGCCTTGATCTATTAAGATGGTTGATAACATAAAGAAAACAAAGTTTGTAGGGAAAAGTTTTGTTATGAAGAGGTTGGTGTAGTCTAAAATACTTTTAATTACAAGAGTGGAATTAATAGTATAGAGAATTAACAGTGTTAATAGAAATGTAATAATAATAATTCTTTGATAAGTTTTTTTCATATTTCTCCATTTCTTTGTTATAATTAAACAAGGTGATATGATGATTAAAAAGTTTTTTAATGATATAGTAGAATTTATTAAGGAAGAATATAAGTTTATTATATTTTTGCTACTTAGTGTTATTTTATTCTTATTCCCAGTTAATTATTATATTATTGTAGGTGGAGATATTAGCAATATTGATGATAGAGTTATAATTAGTGATTCTTATAATAGTAAGGGAAGTTTCAATATATCTTATGTTTCAGAGTTAAAAGGTAGACTTGGTCCTTATTTACTTAGTTATATTATTCCTGGATGGGAAAGTGAGAGTGCTAATGATTATAAATATGTTGATGAGGAGACTATTCAAGATATTGAGTTTAGAAATAGACTTGATTTAGTTAGTACTAATGGTAATGCTATTAAATGGGCTTATAAGTTAGCAAATAAAGAGTATAGGGTTATAGATACTAAAGTTTATGTTATATCTGTTAGCGATGAATATGAGAGTAATTTAAAAATAGGAGATAGAATTGTTAAGTTTGATGATAATGAGATTAAAGATGTTGATAGTGCTAGAAAATATTTAGGGGAAATTTCAAAAGATAAGATTAAAGTTACAGTTATTAGAAAAAATAAAGAAATTGATATTGATACTAATGTTTATACAAAAGATGGTAAGAAGATTATAGGTGTTTATTTACAGGAAGTTAGTGAATATGAAACTGATCCAAAGGTAGAAGTTAAATTTAAGAGTAAGGAATCTGGCCCTTCAGCCGGTTTAATTACAACGTTATCCATATACGATAAATTAACAAAAGGGGATTTAACAAAAGGATTAAAAATTGCTGGTACTGGTACAATTGAAGTTGATGGTGCAATTGGTGAAATTGGGGGAGTTAAATATAAATTAGCAGGAGCTGTTAAGAATAAGGCAGATGTGTTTTTGGTACCTAATGGAGATAACTATGAGGAATGTGTTAAATTAAAGAAAAATAATAAATATAAAATTAAAATAATAGGAGTTTCTACAATAGAAGAGGCTATAGAAAAGTTAAATAATTTGGAGGTTTGATTATAATGAAAATTGGGATAGATATAGATAATACTATTTGTTCGACAGATGAATTACTGGATAAGAAAATAGATGATTATATTAAAGAAAAAGGAATGAGTCAAAAAGAATTCTTTAGTGATATTAAATATATGAGTGATTTTTATGAAGAGAAGTTGTTGGAGGTTGTATTTGAGGATCAGGTTAAAGATGGTTTTTTAGATGTGTTAAACAAGCTTAAAAGTAATAATGAGATAATAATAGTTACAGCTCGTAATGAAAAGTTAAGTAAGAGCTTTCAAAATATGAGGAAAGCTACTTTAGAATGGTTAGAAAAAAATAATATATATTATGATAAGTATTATGATGATGCATATAAAGAAGGAAAAGTTCGAGTTTGTAAGAAGGAAGGAATTGATATCATTATAGATGATGATATTAATAATTATTTAGCTTTTAAAGATAGTGGAATTAAAACATTACTTTTTGATGATAAGGGTAAATATTTAGATATAGTTGATCGAGTTGGATCTTGGAGAGAAGTAGAAGATATTTTATTTAATAATTAAAATATTAGGAGTTTTGGTATGAATGAAGATTTAATATTACTTTTAAAAAGTTATAGAAGTAAACTTAAAGATATTGATGAGAATTCATTTAGAGTATGGGCCGAATCATTGGGAAGTAAATTTGTTCCGGAAATAAGATATGGTGGTATTTCTAAAAGTGATTGGCTAAGAAAAGTTGAAAAAAGTATTTTGTTAGTAGGGAGAGATAAAGATAAATATGAGAGTTTTGTATCTGAAATAATTACTGATAATTTTAAAGATGGGGAATGTAATAAGAATTCTATAGGTTTTATAAATAAGTTTTTTCCTAATCTTTTAGATGACATAGTTCTTAGTCTTTGTAATACTAATGATTTAGAAAAAGTTATCGATATAGTTGATTGTATGAGGTTATATCCAGAAGAAAGAAAAAGTGAAATATTTCAAATCATTAAAGATAGTTTAGCAAAAAGAGCTTTAGAAACTGATTCTAGTGGTAAGTGGAAGTATTTTGACTTTTCAATACGAGATAGAGATAATTTTTCTTTGTTGAATCCAGAAGATATTTCAAAAGATGAATTGAAAAGTCAATTAAAAGATTTTTCTGAAGGATCGGTAGCGTTAGAAATGTGTTTAAGAGTATTATGGAAAAGGAATGTTCCTACTAAAGCTTGTTGTAAGGGTGCACACTTATCATATACTCATGATGGATATGTAAGTCTAGCTGTTGATCCATATATAGCATTTATGCCTGGATGTGAGTGGCAAAAATATTTACCAAAAGAGATATTAGAGGATGAAGATGTTTTTCTTGATGAAGATGCTATACATTATTTTGGTAATAATATAGATGAATTTTTTTATACTTTAGCTTTTTCTGTTATTGTGGGAGAAAAAGATAATTCTAAGGAGGTTTCTTCTAAATTTGCTAGACAGCCTGAGAGTGTTGATTTGCTTTTATATCAGTCTTATGTATATTCCTTGAATAAAGTTGGTTTTGATAGTAAACAGTGTGAGACTTTAGCTAAAGAAGAATTGGACCTTTTAAATGCTGCTTATTTATCAAGAGAAGTACTAATAAACGCAGCGTTATTACATCAGGATACTTTAAAAAGATATGTGGAGGAAAATAATCAGAAGTTGATTAGTAGTAAGCACGAAACTAAAGAAAGTAATAATAAAAAATAGAGGCGAGACTTGTCAGCAGAGATAAGTCTTATTTTTTTCACATAATTTCACATAAAGTTCCAATAATTCGACAACAATTAAGTGTTACTATAGAGGTGTAGAAAGGAGGAATTAGTATAAGGTTAGATAATTAGAAAAATACAAATTAATGTTAAACTACTTTACTTTATATATATAAGGAGGGTTGCTTATTAGATTATAGAATAATTTAGAAAATAGTGTTATACTATTGGTGGTGATATGATATGTATACTGTTTGTTTGGTAGAAGATGAAGTCGATTTAGCAAACTTAATTAAGACTTATTTAGAAAAAGCCGGGTATAATGTAGTTAGCTTTACTAAAGGAAGTGATGCAATTAACTATATTGGAAATAAAGTACATATTTGGATTTTAGATATTATGCTTGGCGATGATATTAATGGATACGATATAATTAAAGCTATTAGAGAAAATGATGAAGAAGTTCCAGTTATATTTACATCAGCACGAGATCAAGACTTAGATAAAATACTGGGATTAGAGCTTGGTAGCGATGATTATATTACTAAACCTTATTCTAGTAAAGAACTAGTTCTTAGAGTTAATAAAATTATTAAAAGAGTTTATAAAGATGAAAATACAATATTGATAACTTATGAAGATTACAGCGTAGATTTAACGAAAAGAATGGTTTTTGAAGATGGAAAAGAAATAAAATTGACAACATTAGAGTTTGACTTATTGGTACTATTTTTAAAAAACAAGGATAAGTCATTTACGAGGGATGAAATATTAGATGCTATATGGGGAAGTGATTACTTTGGATCTGATCGAGTTGTAGATGATTTGGTTAGAAGACTTAGAAAGAAACTTCCAAAGCTTAATTTGAATTCAATCTATAGGTATGGGTACAGACTATCATGAAGCGTATTAACAAACTTAGTAAACAATTAGTTTGGCTTGTAGGTTTTATATTCATATTGCTTTTTATATTATTAGGTTTAGTATTACCAAAGATGTTGATTCCAGTTGCTGAAAATAACATTTATAATTATTTAAGAGAACCATTACAATTAGTTAATGCAAATGTTGACTATAAATTACTTGATACAGAGATTGCTTACATTTATGTTGTAGGTGATAATATTTTGACAACAGAGAACTTGAATGGTGAACTTGGCATTGATAATGTTACAGCTTTGTTAAAAAAAATAAATAATGATTATGGTAAGATTCAGTATAAACATAAGTTTTATTACTATTATGCTATCGAAAATGAAAAAGTTAAAAAGATCGCTATTACAAACGACAGTTATATAAATAAGACAAAGACAGATATATTGGGGGCAATATTTCCAATAGTATTAGGCACATGTTTACTTATTGGTCTTATTCTAATTGCTTGGTCAACGATTATAGTTAAAAAGATTGAAAAGTTAAAGAGTAAGATTGATAATATAGATAATCCCGATTATAACCATAAAATAGATTTTGAGGTAGATGATGAGATTAAGTCACTTGCTTTAGCAATAGAAGATATGCGAATTTCTTTAATAAATCAAGAAGAATATCGTAATCAGATGTATCAAAATATATCACATGATTTTAAGACACCTCTCACCGTTATAAAATCATATATAGAAGCTGTTGATGATAAAGTTGAAGATGAAGCTACAGCACTTAACGTTATTAGAGAACAGACTTCTAAATTAGAACAAAAAGTACACTCACTTCTTTACTTAAACAAACTCGATTATCTTAAAAATTCTAAAAACGTAAAGTTAGTACCAGTTGATATGGAAAATATTATTAAGACGGAAGTAGAAAAGTTTAAGTTCCATAGAAAAGAATTGAATTTTATAGTTGAATGTGATAAGAAAAGTCAATTCGTGGGAACTGTTGAAAACTGGGAAACAATACTTGATAATTTACTTAGTAATTTTATAAGATATGCTACTACAACTATAAAAATTACGGCTAAGCAAAATAAATTAATTTTATACAATGATGGTGATAATATTAATAGTGATTTCCTTGATGGAATATTTACTCCGTTCCGAAAGGGAATTAAAGGCGAATTTGGGCTTGGCTTGTCTATTGTTAAAAAGACTCTTAATCTTATGAACTATGATATTGTTATAGTTAATGAAAAAGTCGGGGTATCGTTTATAATTACAAAGGGGACTCATAAATAGAGTCTTTTTTTGTTTGTATTAAAGACAAATTTAGGGTTTTGGGTTATAATAATGTTGGTGATATTATGGAAATAAGAGATTTAGTTTTAAAGTTAATAGATAAAAAGAAAACAATATCCTCAATGGAGTCTTGCACTGGTGGAGGTTTTGCTAATGAGATCACTAATATTGAAGGAGCTAGTGATATATTAAAGTTTAGTGCGGTTACTTATTCTAATGAATATAAGATTAAAATGGGAGTTTCTAAAGAATTAATTGATAAGTATTCAGTATATAGTTTTGAAGTTAGTGATAGTATGGCTTTAAATATTAGTGAGTTTACAGGTAGTGATTTTGGTGTTGGTATTACTGGTAAGTTAAATAGGGTTGATAAAAATAATCCGTATGGAGAAGATAATGTTGTTTTTGTTAGTGTTTTTGATAGAGAAAATAAGAAGTATTATCATAGACTAGTAGAAGCTGTTAGGGATAGTAGATGTAATAATAAGGAACTTGTTATTGAAAATGTTTGTGATATTTTTGAAGAGTTACTTAAATAAAATATAGTGGAGGGTGTTATGAGTAATATAGTTGGAGTATTTGATTCGGGTATTGGTGGTTTAAGTGTACTTAGTGAGTTAGAAAAGTTATTACCTAATGAAGACTTTTATTATTATGGAGATAGTTTAAATAATCCGTATGGTGAAAAAAGTGATGAAGAGTTATTTGAAATTACTTCTGGAGTAGTTGACTATTTAGTTAATAAAGGATGTAGATTGATTGTTATTGCTTGTAATACAGCTACTACTAGATGTATGAAGTATTTAAGAGAAAAGTATAAGGATGTTATTTTTGTTGGAACAGTTCCCGCTATTAAAGTTGCGTGTGATAGAGATTTTAAAAATACTCTAGTAATGGCTACTCCTGCTACTATTGAGTCCGAAAGGACAATGGAGCTTATTCGAGATAATATAAGAAAAGATCAAAATATTTATTTAGTTGCTTGTCCTGGTCTTGCTAATGCTATAGAGGATAATGATCAAGAGAAAATAGAAGAAATATTAAAGGATACTTTTAGGGAATATAAGGATAAAGAAATTGACTCAATCGTTTTAGGTTGTACACATTATCCATTTATAAAAGAAGATATTCTTAAGGAAATGCCAGGAGTTATTTTACTTGATGGATCTAGAGGAGTGGCGATGGAGGTTAAGAGACAACTTGAGAATAATGGTCTTTTAAGTGATAAGTCAAGTAGAAAAATAGTTATATATAATTCGCTTACAAAAGAAGAAGTTACGAAATAGAAATATTTAGTGACTTTTTCTTTTTACGTGTTATAATTGTAGTATGAATTATAGTATAGAGGTGTAGTTATGAGGTTAAAAAGATGTATTTTTACTTTGATGTTTTTAGTGGCTATTTTAATATTTCCTAGTAGTGTTCAAGCTCTTGATTTAAAACTTACGTATAATGAGACTTGGGAGGGGTGCTTTAATAAAAATTTAGTATTTTCTAGCTATGATGACAGTGGAAATATGGATGGTTATTTATTTTTTGCTGAGGATGGTATTATTAAGCAAGATCTTAATAATAAGATAGTTTATAAAGATAAGACTTTTGAGGCATCTAATGTTGATGTTTCGACAATTGCTTCTTCTAATAGTGGTGGTTATGTCGTTAAGGGAGAAGCTGATATTTTAATTACTGCTTATGATGAAAACGACAAGGTTATTTTTGAAAAACAATATGGTGGTAATGGTATTGATGCAGATCCAGAAGCCATTAATTCATATGATAATAATGGAGTTTTAGATGGGTATTTAATCTTATTTATTACTACTTCTTCTGATTTAGGTATTGAACAGGGATTTACTTTATTAAAAGTTGGTTTAGATGGTAATATTGTTTGGGTAAAAAACTTCAATGAACAATTTCGTTTAGGGGGATTACTTTATGCGAAGAATCAGTCTATTTATGCTATTGATGTGACAAATAATACTAAATTGACTAGTGAGGATTTGTTTGCTGGAGATGTTGCTTGGGATAAAGATACAGGTATTAAAATTAATAATATTAATTATAGTTATGACAAGAATGGTGTTATTGATGGTGTTGTAGTTGTTGGTGGTGTTAGTGGTAATAATAATTATTCTGGAATAATAGCTAAGTATGATTTAGATGGCAATGAAATGTTTAGAAGTAGTTATGATGGTAAAGTTGTATCTTCTATGTATTTTGATGTTACAGGTAGTTATTTGCCAGATGGAACTTATGATGGATATATAGTTACGGCAGCTTCTAGTAATAATAGAACATTTTTAGTAAAGTACGATCTTAATGGAAAAAAAGTATCTGAAATAGTGTATTCAAATAATAGTAATTTGATTTTTGGGATTGCTAATAATTTTGATAAGTCTGGGAATCAAAATGGATATTTGTTGTATGCTTTAGAACACAAAAAAGATTTGTTGAGGGAAAATGATGTAGAAACACGGGATCTATCATGCAAAAATTTAATTGTTGCTAAATACACATATGATATGTTTTCTGTAGCTAAGGAGGAAACTAGTGGAGGAACTATTACTGTTAAGCCTGATGCTTATCCAGGAGAGATGGTTAAAGTAAAAGTATTAGTTAAAGAAGGGTATAGTTTAGCTAGAATTATTGTTAAAGATGAGTCTGGTAAAGAGATAGAAGTTAATAGTGATGGGACATTTGTAATGCCAGAGGGAAAAGTTACAGTTAGTGCAATATATAAAAGAGTAACTAATCCTGATACAGTGTCTGCTGCTTATATGATGCTTGGAGTAGTACTATTGATTGCTGTTGGAAGTTTAATTGTGATAAAAAATAAGGATAGGGATATATAGATTTTTTTAAAGAATTATTAAATGTTTGTATTTGATAATTCTTTTTGTTTTGGTATAATGTTTGTATAAGATAGAGGAAGTGTGATTATGAAAAAACGTTTGTTTGTGTTAGGTATGATGTTTTTTTTGCTTTTTTTAGTTGATGCTACGGCATTACAATTAGAACATTTTAAGGATAGTGTTGTTGATGAGGCTGGTTCTTTAGATGATGTTTTTATTACGTATAGTTATGATAGTGCATTAAATAATGATGGGTATTATTTAATGTCTACACAAGGTGTTACTAAATACGATTTAGCACTTAATAAAATTTATCTAAAAAGTAATGATGACATTAATGATTTATCCTATAATATGGAAACTACAGTTGTTGATAAGACAGTTAATACAAGTGTTAAAGGAAATACTGATTTATTGGTTGTATTAAAGGGCATTAATGATAAAATTATTTTTGAAAAATTATTTGGTGGTAATGGCGATGAGGGTGATGTTTTTTCTTTTCCAACATTTAATAATGATGGTGATTTAGATGGATATGTTATACATCTTGCAACGACTTCTAATGATTTAAATGGGGTTAAGGCTGGATATTTAGTAATTAAATATGATTTAGATGGAAATTTATTGTGGCAACATAATGACATATACAATGATATTTTTGTGTATGATAATATGGGCAATATTGAATCTTTGTTTATAAAAAATGGGGATAATATATCTAGAAAAAGAGTTGAGGGATTTGTAGATTTATGGTCTGTTCCTAAAGTACCATATAATGTGTTTTATAGAACTAGTTATAATAAGTTAGGTAATGCTGATGGATTAATTATGACAGGTGTCTATATTTATAGTATGGGGTGTGAACAGGGTAAGATTGTTAAGTATGATTTGGATGGAAATAATGTATTTGAAACTAAAGCTGATAGTTGTGGTAATGATTATTATAGTGTTGTTAATTTTAAGAATGAAAAAGGTATCATTGATGGTTATTTAGTTAGTGGTACTATTCAGAACTCTAAGGCTGGATTGTTTAGATATGATTTAGATGGTAACCTTATTGAAAAGATTTTAAATGATAGTATAACTTCATATTATTATGCTATGGAAAGTTTTAATGAAAACAACAAGTTTAATGGGTATGTAGTTCTTGGAAAAGATGCAAATAATAAAACATTTATATCTAAATATATATATCCTAGTTTTGAGATAAAAACTGATTTTAGTGATTTTGGTACTATTAATGTAGATAAAGATGCTATTCCTGGTACTTTGGTAAGCGTAAGTGTGGTTGTAAAAGAGGGATATAGTCTTGATAGAATTATTGTTAAAGATGAGTCTGGTAAAGAGATAGAAGTTAATAGTGATGGGACTTTTGTAATGCCAGAGGGAAAAGTTACTGTTAGTGCAATATATAAAAGAGTAACTAATCCTGATACAGTATCTGCAGCTTATATGGTGCTTGGAGTAATACTATTGATAGCTGTTGGAAGTTTAATTGTAATTAGACAAAATAATAAGAAAAACAACTAAAATTAGATTTTAGTTTGAGGTAGCAAATAAAAAAATATTTGCTATTTTCTTTCTTTGTACTATAATTGATATTGTAGGAGAAAAAAATGAAAAATTGTTTTTATAATATAATTAGGGTGTTTTTAAAGATAAATGTTTATTTATTTTTTCATCCTAAAGTAAAAGGAAAAGAAAATATATTAGAGAGTGGTTCTATAGTTTTAGCGGGAAATCATACCAAATGGTTAGATCCTTTATTGCTTATAGCGACAGTTCCTAGAAAGATTCATTTTATGGCTAAGATTGAGTTATTTAAGGGAATAGAAGGAGTTGTTGTACGTAGTATGGGTTGTATTCCAGTAAATAGAAAGATACATGATAAAGATTCTTTAAAGAGTGCTAAAGATGAACTTAGAAAAGGAGAAGTAATAGGTATTTTTCCAGAAGGGACTATTAATAGAACAGATGAAGCTGTTATGCCTTTTAAAATAGGGGCGGTGAAAATGACTAATGATACAGATAGTTTATTAGTACCATTTGTTATTAAAGGTAAATATAATATTATTGGTAAAAGTGTTAGTATAGAGTTTTTAAAAAGTAGAAAGATTACTGATGATTTAGATAGTGAAAATAAAAAATTAATGGATGAGATTTCTAAAAAATTGGAGGAATTTAATTGAAAGTTATAAAT
>ERZ1023658.336-NODE-336-length-14232-cov-7.670593_pt1 | contig 14232 bp, 15 predicted proteins | sample MGYA00380339_ERZ1023658 | MGnify/ENA primary metagenome ERZ1023658 (study PRJEB33179, sample SAMN07448981) | human gut metagenome | biome: Human-gut; feature: Human associated habitat; material: Faeces | host: Homo sapiens | place: India: Bhopal | collected... | reverse complement strand
ATATTATAGTGTGTCTCGTGCGTTCGGTGATGTGTATTAGAGTCATCAAATAATCTAACAACTGATTATCTAAACTTTTGCCTTTCAAGAAAAAATCTTGATCAGAAAACGATAAAATCATACACTATTGATTTAAGGCAGTATTTTGAATTCACTATGGAATCTGCTATTGAATGGACAAACAAAAAATCCATTGAGCAATACATTGATTTACTGCATTGCAAGTACAAACCTAAGAGTGTTAAACGAAAAATCGCTTCGCTAAAAGCGTTTTTTCACTATCTTGAAATTGAGGAACTTATTGGAATCAACCCATTTCATAGGATACAAATCAAATATAAAGAACCCTTTATTCTTCCCAAAACTATTCCCATAAATAATATTGAACAAATTATTAAGTTTGCTTATTTAAAACTTACCAAATCTAAAACAGAGTACGCTAAAAGAGTTGCTCTGCGGAATGCACTCATACTTGAGTTACTGTTTGCCACCGGAATGAGGATTTCAGAATTATGCACACTCACGACTGAACAAATTGATTTTAATGATTACATAATCAAAATTTACGGAAAGGGCTCAAAAGAACGCCTGATTCAAATCTGCAATCAAAATGTTCAGACGCTGTTAAAAAAATATAGGGAATCGTTTGAATTTGAAATAGCAAACAACAAATTATTCTTTATAAATAGACTCGGAAACCGTCTATCTGAACAGTCTGTTCGTAATATGATTACCAACTATGCAATCGGTGCAGAAGTGCCGCTGCACATTACTCCGCATATGTTTCGTCACTCTTTTGCAACTCTACTGCTTGAAGAAGATGTTGACATACGCTATATTCAACAAATGCTGGGTCACAGCTCCATTACCACAACGCAGATTTACACACATACGAGCATTAACAAACAGAAAAACATCCTTTCTGCCAAACATCCGAGGAACAAACTTGAAATCGGGATATAATAAAAGCCTTGCGAGCGTTTTAACTCACAAGGCAACCAGAATATTTTATTCATTTTTATCAAAATCATTTTCTATTACATCGGAAATAAGGTTTGAAAAATCAACAGCATTTTTTGAAGTAATAACAGGTTTTCCTGTTCTGTCCTCAATATCTTTTCGTGCATTTCCGGCGACTTCTCCGCCCTCTTTTGCAACACTTCTGTTTTCAGAAAAAGATTGAGGATTCTTCTCTTTGGAAATCTCGGTTGTAGTAGCTTCTGCCAACATATTTAGAACCAATTCAAGCGTACTCATATTATCTCTCAAATTTTCCTTTTTCAATCCTTTGAGATTTTTATACTGGCGGGTTGTCATTCCTGACCACGCTTTTGTGATTTCATCAGTCAGAATTGCATATTCTACCCCCTGTTTTACACCACGAGAATCCCATTCATCAGTAAGCTCTTTTCTCACTTGAATTGCTTGAAGTCTTTGATTTATCCACTCTCTGCTATATCCTTTTTTCAGGTATGTTTCAAGAGCTCGCTCTATGGTAAGTTCGGGATCAATAGTTTCATCTATTCTTTCTCTGCCAACTTCTGCAAGCCACATTTTAAATGGTTCTGCTTTTGGTGACGGAATAGATTGAATTATTCTCAAAAGTTGCTCTGTATTTGCAACATCCGTCTTGTAATTTTTACCATCCTTAGGAGATAGCATTTTCAGTTGTACGATATTATCGTACAACTGGTTTGCACCTTCAGCTTTAAGCTTTCGCTTAAGATCGCTCCAGTAACGACGAGGTTCGTTACTGTCAGTCAGAACTGAAATTACATCAACTATGGAAAAATACCATTCTTCTTCCGACTCATTCCACGCAGTACGAATCTTTTTATCTTCAAAAATTTGTATTTTATTTTCTTCACTCATATATGTTCACCCACTTCTAACTAAAGATATTATAGCAGACTGAATTAGTAATTTCAATCTATTAGGCTTTATAGAGATAAGAACTGCTCATAATTTAGGTCGAATACAATCTCTAATTCATATCCTCGTGATACTTTTACTTCTTTGATAAGTTGGCAAGCTATCATTTTCTTCTGCTCCATTGTTGAATTATCGAATTCGTCTGCCCAAGTTCTGAACTGTGAGTAATAAAAATCAAGCTTGTCCATCGCATTTTGTTGATTGACAAGCTTGAACTTTATATCATTTAATTCAGTTTCTTTTTTATGGAGTAAATCGTTTGTATTATCAATATACGTTGACAGCATATCCGGAGTGAATCGACTTTCGCCGAGTAAAGAGCGTCCTATTTCGGCGGACAATTCAACAATCTGTCTTTTTAGTTTATCAACTTCTTTTTCAAGGTTAGTTTGTTTTCTTTTATATTCTGCTATTTCTGATTTATATCGTTTTTCCAATGCTATATCTTTTGGTGTTGATTTGATTTTAGCGAGATAATCCCTTAGCGTTACAAGTACGGCACCGTCAATTTTATGTGCTACATAAGCTGACTGTCCGTCGCATACACCTCGTTTCATTGCTTTATTTGTGCAAATGTATCTCTGCCTGCGAACCTTATACTGACTGCCGTCTGCCATGTCGTATCTGTCGATATAGCTTGTTGATACCATCTTCTGACCGCAGTGGGCGCAGTATATATTTCCGGACAGCAATGTACTGCCTTTGGTAGTCCTTGCTATCTGTTGCTTTTCCTCATTCTTTGATGAGCGTTGTTTCAGTATAAACTGAGCTTGGTCAAAGATATTTTCATCAATGATATGAAGTTTTTCAATATACGGTGATTCAACACCGCCTGATATAAGATAACCGCAATATAATCTGTTCTTAAGAATACGATTAACCGTATTACATTGAAATTTGCTGTTATTATGGGTTCTGATTCCGTGACTGTTCAGATAGTCAGCCATTCGATATGAACCATAACCCTCTTTAACTGTCATCTCAAATATCTTCTTGACTATCGTAGCTTCATCATCGTCAACGACTATGTCCATAAGCTCTTTTCCCTTTTTATTGATTTCACCGCTTTTGATAAGTTTGTAGCCGAATGGTGCAACACCTCCGGTAAATTTGCCGTCTAACGTCATTTGGTTAAGGCGAGTTTTAACACGTGCTGATGTTTTCTGACTTTCACCATTGGCTTGCCAAAATCGTATGTAATTCATAAGCTTGTCCACATGATTATCCATACGCTGTTCGCCCTCATTAACGCTCCACACCTCTATGCCGTGTTTGATGAACCATTCGACGACAAATGGCTTTGCATATAGCTCCATTGGAATTTCACCACCGTGAGGATCTCCCACGGCCGCCATCTTTGGTTGCGACGGTTTTATCACGCTCGACTTTTGACTGGGCGGAAGTATCATTATCCCCTCTGCCTATCATCGCCCTCATTGAATTTGCCTTTCAATGTCTGAGTCCTGAAGTTCTGTATAGAAGTTCGCTCATTTAGCTTGTCCGCTCGAACAGCAGAAGGAATGTATCTGATGTGCTGATATTTTATTTTCAAAGAGCAATACCTGTTCTCTGAAAAAAGAAAACAGGCGAAAGAAAATTAATCCTTTCACCTGTTTCCTCACTTAAGTGCCAAAACACACCCCTATTTTATAAATTTTCTAAAATACTTTTTATTTTTGCCACTGCACGATACACCGATCTTTGCACACATTGATAAGTACAGCCTTCTTCAAGTGCTATTTTATCAAAAGTTTTTTCTTCAAAATAATACTTTTTCAGTCTGCGTTTCTGCACTTCCGGCAAATTTTTTATCGCCATGTGCAAATTTTCCATATCCTGAGTATTATCCAAGTATTCTTCCATACATTAAACATTTATAGCGCCTCTTTCGTGTAATGTGCTTTCGTATATTTCAGAGTGTTCATAATGCCTGTCGTATTCATTCATCCAAGAAATATCTTCAAGCTCAAATTTATTAAAACTATCAAATATTTTCTTAGATATTAAAACTTTTTGAATACAATTATTAGCATCTGTAAATGAGATATAGTACTTTCCCTTTTCTGTATGTAATGTGTAAGGATTATACTTATCCTTTCTTCTTTTTGGACGTTTGTTGTCCATATTTTGTCCTCCAATCAATCTGAATTTAAAAAATCAAATTGACTGGAGGACTCCTGCTCTTGTATAACAATAAAGTCCTTTCTGCTTTCAATGCAAAAAAGAGCATAAAAATGCCGACAGGTAATAGCATTAAAAGCTAAAACCTGTCGGCATTTAACAAGCACATATTAAATATCTTCTTATTTTTTCTGTTTTTGTTATTTCCCTTTCTCAAACACATACAGATACAAATCCTCAAGGGTTGCTTTTACGGATTGTATTCTATAGTTTTCAGGTGGGATATCAGTTACTAATCTTACAATGATTTTTTCGTCGTTATGATAGAGATTTGACACACGGTAATTATCTTGAAAATATTTAAGTTCTTCCTTATTAATTTCGACTTCAAATACCTTATTTTCAATTTCTTTTGTAAGGTTGGTACAGGTATCATGTGACACAAGCTTACCGTTCTTGAGCAATATTATTTTCCTTGCGATAAACTCAATATCTGAAACTACATGTGTTGAAAACAATATAATCTTATCCTCAGCAATCTCACTTATAAAGTTGCGAATACGAATTCTCTCTTTCGGATCGAGTCCCGCAGTGGGTTCATCAAGCAGTATTACTTTTGGATTTCCAAGCAATGCCTGCGCCAGAAGAACACGTTGCTTCATTCCGCCCGAAAAAGAACCCACCTTTTTATGTGCTACATCGGACAAATTAACAAATTCTAACAACCTGTCAGTTTGTTCCTTTGCTTCATTCTTTTTCAAGCCTTTTAATGAGGCTATATATAGCAAAAAAGCTCTTGCTGATATCTGATCATAAAAACCTTGCTGCTGTGACATATAACCAAGATGTTTTCTGAACCTATTACCGAGTTTCAAAATATCTGTCCCGTCATATAAAATCTCTCCTGAGGTCCTCTTGACATTATCAGTAATCAGATTCATAAGGGTACTTTTACCTGCTCCATTTGCTCCGAGAACACCATATATTCCATTTGAGAGCGACAAGCTGAGGTTATCCAATGCACAGTTGTTACCATAGTATTTTGTTAAATTTTTCATTTCAACTGTCCTTACCACACCTTCTTTCATTCCACCATTTTAGTCTTGCAACAAAGATAGATGAAATACCCAAGATACGCATTAAAACAAGCTGAATAAAATAAGTTGTGCCATTAGATGACAGTATTAACTTCATTGAGCCTAATGGAGGAATAACCGAAATATAACCCCAAAAATCAATTCCAAGTATATAGAGCAGAGCAGGTACAACCAACAGAATTGTCGAGATAATCATACTAATCTCATATTTTCCCAATGTAGAAATCAAACATACAATGAAGCAAGCAGAAATCATAATAAGCAGTTTTGAAATATATAATCCTAATAGAAAAATAATAAGACTGCAATTAAAAGGAATTATATTCAGGAATTCAATACTGTAAATCGGAGCATTTAAGTTTTCAATCGGGTATCTGATGCATACGCTAATAACTTCTACACAACTTGTACATAGCCATATTATTAGGGTAATAATAGTTGCTGCCAGAACCTTTTTCCTAAACAGAAATTGGCGTCCTTTAAACGAAGACATAAGCACAGGATATACCATTGACTGCTTTTCATAGGCAAAAACATTTGACAAAATAATAATAATACAAAAAACAGAAAGTAATGCAAAGTTCTGTTGCCTTGAAAAAGCCTTTGAATCCAGCAGTTCAATGTATCCTTCTGGGTTTACAAGCCAGGCATTGTCACCTTGCTTTTCAGCATAATTTATACGCTCCTGTATAATATTCAGAGCTTCTCTTTTACTATCAAAAGCATCTGATTTCAAGACATGCGAATTATAGTTATTTTGAGTAATTTTACCTTCTCTATAATCCAAATATGCTTGGGCAAGTTCAGAATCCACTTTTTCAATTTCGTCTTTCAAATTCACAGCGTATTGACGCGCAAAATCTGTTAATTGTCCACTATATTTCTCATAAAATTCGTTAACTATGCTTTCTGTTTCACTTTGATAAATTTCTGTTGTATTAACAGTATTAAAAAGGACAAATATCAGCACAGTTAAAACTATCCATCCCTTTTGAATGATTAAGAGTTTATAAAGTTCATAGCCGATAATAGATATTTTTTCAACTATCTGCCAGTATAAATCAGCTAATTTTTTAAAGAACTTATTAAGCAGATTCGTTAACTTATTTCCGTTAGATTCAGGGTATTTAAACGCAGAAACCAACACTGTTATTAATCCAAAAATGAGTATAAACGCTATTAAAGAGTAAAATATAAGCCAAAATCTGTTTATAACGATATTCAAAAAATTCAGGTTATGATATTTTGCAACTTCTGTTGTTGGATCCACAAAGCAAAACAAGTTTACGCATTTTAAAATAGACAAATTACTTTGGATTGGCAATAATTTATACAATGTAAATTCAACAGCCAATATTACACCGGCAAAACCCAATGCGATATTAATTGTTCTGATAAGTGAAATTATTAACCAAACAAAAAGTATTAGGACGAATTGAGATAAGGCACTTATAAAAACATAAAATGCAATAAATCCCAGTACTGACATCGGAAATACAAAATTTTGAAATTCCTGGATTGATTGAACACTTCTAAATACATCACCTATGCCACCGTATAACAAAAAAGATGTAATAAATAAAATGGTATATGCAATAGCAGTAGACAGAAAAACACTTACCGTCAGAATTCCTATTCGCTTGATTGCAAGTGAAAATCTTCCTTTTTTAGTAGCATGGATAATATTCCAAAGACCCGATTTTCTCTCTTGAATAAAAACTATGATGATAGCTAAGTTGAAAATAAAAATTATATAATGCACTAATCCAAAATTAACTACAGAAATAATTGGTTTATCATTACCAAGCTCAAGATCTATATGTTTTAGATTTGCGTAATCGTCCGCTGTTTTTTTAATATTTGAGTTAGACAGCGAATCAGCATTTGAAAAAATACTTATTTCGTTCATTTGTTCTGATTTAGAATCAATACTATCTAAATAATCCGGATAGTCAATGATATACTCAATTTGAGTTAAAACTTCCAGAAGCACGGCTTCTTTAGCCGAATAATCATTTTCCGAATATAAGTTTTTATTTTCATCATATTCTTTCGATATTTCCGGATATAAATTACGCAACTCTTCCTCTTTATCTTGCCATACGTCTAAGTAGTTGTCTTTGTCCTCCAGTTTCATTCTCTCAAAATTAATTAATGAATTAACAGTCGAAACATAATCTAATTGTTCCGACACGATGTTTCGCGCCTGCAAAATAGTTTTATCACTTAAGTCATTAAAAAATTCTTTCCTGTAACTGTTTAGCGTTTCAACACTACATCCATTTGAATAAGTATTTTGGTATTGAGTGTAAAGAAAAAAGGAGAAGCATATTGTCATCAGTATTAAAAAGCTGAATATTATTTTTTTATTTAAGAAAACTCTTTTAGATTCATTCATTTAAAATTACTTCCCCGGTATCCGATACAGTATAAATTGTTTTCCAATTATATTTGCCGGTTCCTATTTGATTTTTTGCGAACACCTTTAGTTTTCTATCAGTTGTTTCAATATATAGATTGTCTGAAAGTCCGCCTCTGAAAAATTCACAATCTGAAATAGGAATTGTATCTATTATTTTTCCGCCCGTACTAACAACAAATATTTTGTAAGATGAGGAATCTGTAATTTCATTATCCCAATTTGTCAGGTATAAGTATTTAGTATCACCAACTATCAGCCAAGAATCATCAGGTGCATCAATAAAATTAGAATTGTTTTCTCCATTAAGTTCACATTGAAAAAACTTGTTTGAATCAAAGTAATAAATCTTATTATTCATTACTGTATAACAACCCGTTGTATTTATTATTTTTTTAGTTTGACCTGAATGTATATTAAGACGACATATATACCCGTCCCAATTATCATAACTTTCATCAGTTGCATATGAATATGAAAAATACAAATAATCTCCGGCTCCGATAAATCTCGTTATAAAGACACCATTATCATTTTCCCTGAATACTTGTTCTACTTTTTTGTCATCTAAATTCATTCGAAACAGTTGTGTACCCTTCTGTGTGTTTAATGACCAAAAAGCATATTTTCTATGAATCGTAAACACTCCTATATTATTAATATCAGAAGTTTCAAATAATTTTAATACTTCTTCTCGTTTTGATGCATCCGAGCTAATTTTGTAGAGAGAAACCGAGTTGTCGCTGTCACTGCCTCTTCCTAGCATATAGATATTATTATTATAATAGGCATAACCTTTATCAAAATAAAATATACTATTTGGGAAAAATGCATTACAGTCGCTTTCCCCCTCGTCAACATTTGTTATGTGCTGACAGTCGGGTTTTCCGCAAGCGATAACAGCTTTTTGTACTTTGTTATCATAATAATATAATGTATTGTTATAAAAAGTGTACTCTCCGCTTCCATTTGATATGTTCATACCTGTTTTTGAAATAAAAAACGGCTGATCATCTTTGCCAATTTCAAACGATGTTTTTTCATAAGCCTGAGTCCCGTAGTCTGTTACTGTATCACCGTATTCATTTGATTTTAACCCGTTATTTATTCCGTTAGTTGGATCATCAGATACAGGCTGACTATTTTCCTGCTTACCACAAGCACTTAGAGAAGAGAAAGCAATTATTAATAATAAAACAGATAGAAGTTTTTTCATTTTAGTCACCATACAAATTGTAAAGTTTTTATATAAAATCAATTAGGGGGGGGAGTATAAACTCCCCCCTTTCTGTTCGAAATATGGTAGTTATACAAAATATTTATTTAACTATTTTGCTTCTTACCCTTACCTAATAACACAAAACCACAGGTGGTTGGTTTTATAAGTTATTACTCATTTGTAAATCCGATACTAAGAATATTAAGATATCAGGCCCAAAAAATTGGATACTCCTGAAGAGATTATCTTAGATATATCAATTTTGCCAATAATAGTCCATAGAATATGTACTGCCCGTTCCAACCTTATATTTTGTGTAGTCATATGTGCTGCTCGCTACAAGTTTCCAGCCGGTACCGGGAGTAACACCTGCGTAAATTGATGTACCGTTTCCAGTTGAGTTTGTATCCCTTACATAAGAATAATTCGATCCATTCTTTGTTCTGCACTGCAAAGGTGAGATGATCAAATTTGTGTAACCACTCGAACGAAGTATTACGCTCACCTTAGTACTTCCCTTTGCTGTGTACTCCAAACTGTGTGTATATGCACTTGCACTGATAGCAGAAAACGATGAGATTGCACAAACCGCCGCCATAATGGTAATAACCGTTCTCCTTACTTTGCTTTTCTTTGTTTTCATTATCGAAAACCTCCTTCTATTATTTATTATTTGTCTAAATTTTATCTGTAATTTGTTGCAACAATCACAAAACTTCAATAAATTGAACAATGTTACCATAATTCAATTATCTTGTGATTAAATCATATCACTATTGACAAGGCTTGTCAATAATATTTTGAAATTTAAAATATTGAAATTACAATATTTTTATATATAATAGAATTGTTGGTAAATAATAATTTTGAAAAGGTGTTTTATGGGTACTAAAAATAATTTTTTCAGCGGAATAACAGAAATTCTTATTCTAGCAATTTTGAATGACCATGATAGCTACGCCTATGAGATTGTTAAGTACATTAAGGAATTTTCCGACGGGTGCCTTGCGATTTCTCCAAACACCATTTACGCTGTTACCTACAAGCTTGAAAATGAGGGTAAAATCACCCAATATTCTAAACTTGTGAGCAAGCGGAGAACAAGAATTTATTATCATCTTGAATCAAACGGAAGGGATTATTACGCCCAACTACTAAACAACTTTTTTGACGCTTACAGGGGTGTAGAAAAAATACTTTCAACATTAAAAGAAAACACGGAGGATAAGGACAATGAATAAACTATGTAAGGAATATATCAACGAAATAAAAGCTATGTTTCCTGTAAAAGGAAAAGAGGAAAGAAAATACATAAAGAATCTAAGTAAGGATATAGAGGACTACTGTGAGGAAGCAGACGCAACAACAAAGGAAGAACTTTATAAAAACTACGGAACTCCTGTTGATGTAGTAGCTGAATATTTTTCTGCTACCGGTGTTCCCTATGTTATTAAAAAGCTTAAAATCAGCAAATATATTAAATCATTAATCGCCGTAATCATTGCAGTTGCTTTAGTTCTTTCTACTGTGTATGGCGTTATATTATGGGAAGAACATCAAGCAATCATGAGGCAAGAAGTTGTTATCGCTGAAGAAGTAATTGAATAAAGGAGTAAAAACTATGAAGAAAACAATAACTATTACATTAATTATTGCACTTATTAGTTGTATATTTTTGAGTATTCCTGTAAGTGCTACAACTGCCGACAATACAGAAAGAACCATTGAATATTTAGATAATGGTGACTATATTGAAACAATAATTACTGACGATACTGCAAATCCAGGTATTTCTTTATATGCCACAAATACAATTACAAAAACAAAAACAAGATATTACAAAAACAGCAGTGGTACTGTACTTTGGTCAGTTGCAATTAAGGCTACATTTTCATACAATGGCAGTACATCGACCTGTACAAGCTGTTCCCATATTACAACAGCTCCAGCATCTGCTTGGTCTATAAAGAGTGCATCGCACAGCAAATCAGGCAACACGGCAACAGCAAAAGCAACAGCTACATGGAAAACAAGTGCTGGATCAAAAGATTATTCAATGTCAGTTACAATAAAGTGTAGTGCCACCGGCGTAGTGTCATAACCTTAAGTTAACTGGAATTATTTTAAACAGTAAACTACTTTTCTCACCGTTGCTTCTATATCTTTGCTTGGTTGTAATTAGTTTAGCATTTTTCAAATCCTTAATTGCCCTTCTTACTGTAGCAGGCGACAGTTTTATGTCGCCTGCTATTGTATTTACGGAGGGCCAGCATTCGCCATTTTTGTTTGCTCGGTCGTGGAGGTAGGTATATACGGCTACGGCTCGGTGAGGTAAGTCCATTTGATACAGAAAAGTTAATTTACTCATTCTTCTGCACCTCATGTGACGGTCGTTCGGTTCTTATGACTACTTTTCTTTGCTTGTCTGCGCTCTGTTCAACGCTTGAATTTTCAGGTTCTTCTGTTGGATCATTTTGCTGTTCTGAATTAATAGTATCTTCACTCTCGGTCTGTTCTGTATCTGGCGAGGTCTTTAGGTTTTCATTTTTCTTCTTTTTCTCACTGCTTGCCTCATCAAAATCCGAATCAGTTGCAGGCTGTTCAAGATAGTGAGGATAGTATTTCTGAATTATGTTATTGAACAACTCCGAACGGTTTGCATAGTGAACTTCACGATTGCCGTTTTCCATGACCTCATACTTTTCCTCAAATTCAATGCCCCATTCAAAGAACAGCTTAAGTTTGACTTTCATAGGATAAAAGCCTGTTTTCATAACAACAAATGTGCCTTTTGGAAGTGACTTCAGCTCATCGGGAGTCATCAATGGTCTTTCTATCATCTGCAATGATTGGGACGGATCATTTTTGCTTCTGCTTACAGAGCCTGACATAACAGTTCTTGAACCGAGTGCTTTTGATAGGACTTCCGCACTTGTGCTGTTTGGAGCAAAGCCGCCGAAAATGGTCAGCTGTGTGTTATCTATGATAACATCAGCACACTCTTTGCCGTAATTTTTCTCAAGTTGTGCGAAGGATTGAATTATTGGCACTATCTGTAACCGCCTTGAACGAGAGGCAGAGAACATCATCTCTGCCGAATCAATCTTCGGCAAAGTGCCCCATTCATCACAAAAGAACACACAGCGGTTTTTCAGTACACCGCCGTTTTCATCTGCAACTGACAGTATTTCACGGTAGAGCTGTTGGATAATCAGCGAAACCATAAAAAAGGTGTTGGGGTTTTCCTCGGGCATTACAATGAATATCGCACACTTTTGATTGCAGAATTTTTCAGCATCAATCTCCGTATCAAAGCACAAAAGCTGTTCAAGCTCGGAGTCGAGAAAAGCATTCAACCTTGAAAGTGCCGTACTCATAACGCTTGACATACTCTGTTCGGCTGTGTTCAGCGCCGCCCCTGCAAACCATTTTGCTTTGTGGTCGTCTGGAAGATAGTCCATAAGCAACTGAAACTGATTTTTGCCTTTCTTATTGGTCGGAGCGAGCAATTCCTGAATGATTTTGAATACCGAAACAATATGCCTTTCTTCGGATTCACAGAATTCTGAAACAAGCAGAATGGTCGCTGTTAAAAATCCCTCTGCCGCATCATAAAAGTAAGCGTTCTGTCCGAATGAAGCCGAGTCCATACCTGAAAGAATAATCGTTTTTGAAATGATTTTTGCATATTTTTCGGCTCTTGCCTTGTAAACAAGCTGTTCGGGCTCGGCTTTGTATAAGTCCATATACTTATTCACAAGATGCAGGAGATTGTTACCGTGGGATCGAGTTGGATTTCGTAAATCTATGACGGATATTTTGTACTCATAATACTTTTCTGCAATCGTTCCGTAATTGCGAACAATATCACCTTTGGTGTCGGTTGATAAAAATGACATACCCGTTGCACAGGCATATTCAATGCAAGGATAAAGCCAAAATGCAGTCTTACCGACACCTGCCGCACCAATCATCAGAGCGTGGACATCTCCTGTATCAATCAATGCGGTTGTTCCTTTTCTGCTGTTCCTACAGCCAACAACTATTCCTTGTTCAGTTGGTCTGCTTTTCGGATTTTTTCTCCACTTGTTCGGCTGAAAATTTATGTGTTTGTAGGTTCTCTTTATCTCCTTTTTAGTTGCCCAACGAGCCGTACCATATTGCCCTTGTCCGACCGTCTTGTTCTTTATGCGATTGAGAGAATAGTAATTGCCGACCGTAGAAATTATTATGAACAAAGCAAACATTGAACCTGTCACAATAATCAGAGTTATAACACCTGACGGCATATTTCATCAATCCTTTCACCGTTTAAAATATCCTCGTTCCAGTCCTTGTGGTTTGGAATAAGAATTTCGTTTTTGATATTCATTGAATTTAATTTTTCGGCTATGCGTTTGTTTGCTGTCTGTCCTGTCTCGTCATTGTCAAAGCAGAGAAACACATTTTTGATGTTCGGATTGTCTTGCAGACATTGAAAAAGCACTCTGTCCGAAGCGGAACAGGATGCCGCATAGCTGTGTTCTTTCCAATTTTCCTTGTGCATTGAAATGTAGGAAAGCATATCAATCGGTGCTTCAAAGAGATAAATTTTATCGCTTGTGCCGTGCCAGTGAAAACTGAATTCGGGTTGACTTCCTGCAGCATTTCCTTTGTACGGATTGTTCGTCACAGTTCCTCGCTTGTGGGCGTGGCGAGGTTTACCGTTTGAATCGTAGCCGACAAAGACAGCGTTGTGAAAGTCTGACGATTCATAAATCATTTTCCGCCGCACGAACTCATACAAAACATCTTTATCAATACCACGAGTCAACAGCAGATAAGAAAAAACTCGGCTCATTCTGTCATTCCTTGGTGGTAGTTCAAAGGGTTTGTGACTTTTTTCTATGGGCGGTGAGGTTATTATTTGACCGCCACAGTTATTCAAAAGCATTTCCACCGCTTCTGCATAGTCCTTGTTGTAAAATCTGCGGACGAAGTCAACCGCATCACCGCCTTTCTGCTCGTACTGATGATACCAGAGGTGACCTCTGATTGTGACTTTTTGCGAACCGTCAAGCCATTCGTATTCAGAACCTGATTTCTTAACTTTCTCGCCCTGACTGATTAAAAAATTTGCAAGGTCTGTTCGCCTTGCCTGTTCTCGCTGTTCTTTTGTAAAATGAATGTAAGTTGATATTTTAATCACTTCCTTGTATATATTTTTCTTTTCTGCTGTAATATCTTATAGTGGGTAGTTCTTTCTCCTATCACCGTGATAGGTGGCACCTGTCAACTATAAAAAGACCGTCCTCTTATTGACAATTAGTTATATAAGTGATTATAATATTGAAAACTGGAATTTTAAAATTTAGAAAGGTTAGAAACTTTTATGAAAGATAAACCTAAAAAAAATAAAAAAGATCTATCGCACAAGAATAATTAAGAAGAAAATGATATAAAAA